>Ga0315285_10001340_pt1 | contig 25882 bp, 28 predicted proteins | sample YL17G09_36_MG_FD_203698 | JGI IMG/M metagenome (GOLD analysis project Ga0315285, IMG submission 203698) | Sediment microbial communities from Yellowstone Lake, YNP, Wyoming, USA - YL17G09_36 | ecosystem: Environmental > Aquatic > Freshwater > Lake > Sediment | place: USA: Wyoming | collected... | reverse complement strand
AGTAACATCAACGGGATGGTGGATTGCGCCGCGGTGTCAAAATGGGTGGGCGAAAAACTGAAATCGCGCGGCGTCGTCGTTGCACGCGATTACAAGTTCATGTGCTCTAGCCCCGGTCAGGATCTCATCGGGAAGGACATCAAAGAACTGGGCTTGACGCGCGTGGTCGTCGCGGCGTGCTCGCCACATTTGCACGAGCCGACCTTCCGCAATGCCTGTAAGAATGCCGGTCTAAACCCGTACCTGTGCGAACTGGTCTCGATTCGCGAGCATGTTTCCTGGGTGCACACCGACAAGGCGGCGGCAAATGAGAAAGCGAAAGCCATCATCTCCGGCGCGGTCGAGCGCGTGATCTATCACGAACCGCTCGAGCCGATGCGCTTGCCGATCCACCCGGCGACGCTCGTCGTCGGCGGAGGCATTGCTGGGATTCAAGCCGCGCTGGAACTTGCGGACGGCGGCAATCAGGTTTACCTGGTCGAGCGCGAGCCGTCCATTGGAGGGCGGATGTCGCAACTGGACAAAACCTTCCCGACCTTAGATTGCTCGGCTTGAATTCTCACACCCAAAATGGTTTCCGTGGGAAACCATCCGAATATCAACCTGATGGCATACAGTGAAGTGACGAAGGTAGATGGCTACGTCGGCAACTTTACCGTGACCGTGCGCAAGAAAGCCAGTTATGTGGATACAGAGAAATGCACGGGCTGCGGTGTATGCCAGGACAAGTGCCCCAAGAAAGTAATAGACCAAGCGTATGAGGCGGGCTTGGGCTATCGCAAAGCGATCTACAAGTCGTTCGCGCAAGCCGTGCCCAAATACCCCGTCCTGGACCGCGAGAACTGTACTTTCTTCCAAAAAGGTACCTGCAAAGCGTGCGAAAAGTTCTGTGAAGCGAACGCGATTGACTTTAAGCAGGAAGACAAATACATGACCTTCCAGGTCGGCAACATCATCCTCGCCACCGGCTTTGATCCGTTCGATGCGCGGCGCATCCCACAGTACGGCTATGGGCGTCTGGCGAATGTGTTTACGAGCATGGAGTTCGAGCGACTCTCGAGTGCGGGCGGACCGACCGGCGGCAAGATTGTGCTGCGCGACGGCGTCACGGTGCCGCAATCGGTTGGCATCGTCCACTGCGTTGGCAGTCGCGACAAACACTACAACAATTACTGCTCGTCAATCTGCTGTATGCAGAGTCTCAAGTTCGCCCATCTGGTCAAAGAGAAAACCGGCGCGACCGTCTACAACTTTTACATGGACATCCGCGCGGTGTTCAAAGACTATGACGAATTCTATCAGCGCGTCCTCGAAGAAGGCACACTCTTTGTGCGCGGTCGCGTCGCCGAGGTGACCGATGCCGCGCGCTTGCCCGGCGAAGAAGGGAAACTGATTATCCAGGCGGAAGATACGCTCATCGGCAAACAACGGCGGATCCCGGTGGATATGGTCATTCTCTCGGCAGGACTAGAGCCGCGCCGCGATGCGAAAGAGGTCGGGAAACTCTTCGGTATCTCTTGCAGCGCTGCGGGCTGGTACATCGAGCGACATCCCAAACTCGACCCAGTCGCCACGATGACCGACGGCGTTCTCATCGCGGGCTGTGCGCAGGGTCCCAAAGATATCCCAGCGAGCGTGGCACAAGGTGCGGCTGCCGCCGCGCGCGTGGCTGGAAAAATCCAACAAAAGGAAATCGCGATCGAGCCGATCCGCGCGAGCATTGACAAAGATCGTTGTTCGGCGTGCCGCATCTGCAACAACCAATGTCCGTTCAAAGCGATCAACTACATCGAAGCGACGGCAGAACATCGCGCGTATTCCGAGGTCAACTCCGCGCTCTGTCAGGGTTGCGGTACGTGTGTTGCCGCGTGTCCGTCCGGCGCGATTAGCGGCACCGTCTTCAGCAGTCAGCAGATCCTCGCGCAAATCGGTGGGTTGATGCTGCTGAACGTGGATGGGAATGGGCACGGCGCGCGCGTCGAGGAGAAGTTGGAGATGGTACCGGCATAACGGAATACGCACTACGCACCACGTATTTCGTGCTGCGTGTTCCGTTTTCAATCGGAGAATAACTATGGCTGAACAATTCGAACCCTTGGTTATAGGATTCACGTGCAACTGGTGCAGTTACCGCGCCGCCGATTCGGCGGGGTCGGGACGATTGAAATATCCGCCGAACATTCGGTTGATTCGCCTGATGTGCTCGGGTCGCATTGACACGACGTTCGTGCTGAAAGCGTTTGCGAATGGCGCGGACGCGGTGCTGATCAGCGGTTGCCACCCCGGCGATTGCCACTACGTCGAGCAAAACTATAAAGCGCAGAGCCGCTTTCTCTTGATGCGCCGGATGCTCGCGCAAATGGGCATCGAGCCGCAGCGCCTGCAACTCTTGTGGGCAAGCGCGGCGGAAGGCACGATTTTTGCCGCTGAAGTGACGCGGATGGTCGAAGAAATTCGCGCGCTCGGTCCGCTGCAATGGAAGACAGATGGATACGTTCCGTCATCGGTTGTCGGTCATCCGTCAGGTCTTCAGGAGGTGCACGCATGAGCGGCAAACCCAAATTCGCAATGTACTGGGCGGCGGCATGCGGCGGCTGCGAAATCGCCGTGCTCAATACGAACGAAAAAATTCTCGACGTGGACGCGAATTTCGACGTGGTCTTTTGGCCCGTCGCGATGGACGCGAAATACAAAGATGTCGAAGCGATGGAGGACAAGTCCATCCTGCTAACGCTGTTCAACGGTGCGATTCGCAACGATGAGAATGAACACATCGCGCACTTGCTCCGCAAGAAATCGCAAATCCTTGTCGCGTTTGGCGCGTGCGCGACGCAGGGCGGCATCCCTGGACTGGCGAACCTGAGCAACACGAAATCAATGATTGACACCGCGTTCCACACGATTTCGACCGATAACCCGGATGGCATCACGCCGCAAACCACCTACAAAATGCCCGAGGGCGACATCACGATTCCCACGATTTATCCAGCCGTGAAATCGCTCAACCAGGTTGTGCCGGTGGATTACTTTATGCCCGGCTGTCCGCCGGAATCGCACCAGATCGCGGCGGTGATTGATCTGGTCATCCAGGTTTTGCAGGGCAAAGCGCAGCTCCCACTGACGGGCGCAGTGATCGGCGCGGGCAATTCGAGTGTGTGCGAAGAGTGCACGCGGACGCGCAACGAGAAAAAGATCAAGCAGTTCACGCGCATCCAGGATTTCAAGCCCGACCCAAATCTCTGCTTGCTCGAACAGGGAATCCTGTGTTGCGGCTCGGCGACGCGCAGTGGCTGCGGCGCGGTCTGCCCGAAAGCCGCGGTGCCGTGCGTCGGCTGTTACGGCGCAACCGAAGATTCGCCCGATCAAGGCGCGCGGTTGCTAAACGCGGTCGCGTCGGTGATTGACTCGCGCGATCCCGCCGAAATTGAAAAGATTCTCGACGGCATTCCTGATCCGGCTGGAATGTTCTATCGTTTCGGGATGGCAGGCTCGTTGTTGCGCGCGAGCAAGGCGGCGTGGAAAGAATAGTGGACAGTGGTCAGTGAACAGAAAAACTGATCACTGACCACCGACCGCTGGAGATAAATTATGCAACGAATCACAATAGATCCAATTACGCGTCTTGAGGGACACGGCAAGATTGAGATATTTTTGAATGACGACGGAAGCGTCGCGAACACGTACTTTCAAATTCCTGAACTGCGCGGCTTTGAACGATTCTGCGTCGGGCGACCTATCGAAGAAATGGCAGTCATCACCGGACGCATCTGCGGCGTTTGTCCCGAAGCGCATCACATGGCAGCCGCCAAAGCCGCCGACGCGGTCTATCACGTCGAAATTCCGCGCCCCGCCAAACTACTGCGCGAACTGCTCTACTCCGCGTTCTACGTCACCGATCACACCACACATTTCTACGCGCTCGGCGGTCCCGATTTCGTGATGGGTCCCGACGCGCCGGTCGCGGAGCGTAACATCCTCGGCGTGATCCACAAAGTCGGACTCGAAATCGCGGGCAAGGTGTTGCAAGCGCGCAAAGCCGGACACACCGTCATCGAAATGATCGGCGGACGCAAAGTGCATCCGTGCACTTCGATTCCCGGCGGTTTGTCGAAGGGCATCACCAAAGAACAGCGCGACGAAATCGAAAAGATGGGACGCTGGGCAATCGAGTTCGCACAGTTCAGTTTGAAGTTGTTCGGTGATATCGTGTTGGGGAACAAGGCGTATGTTGACCTCATCCTGGGCGACATTTACACGCATCGCACGTACTCCATCGGCACGGTGGACGAGAACAACAAGGTGAATTTCTACGACGGCAAGGTGAGCGTCGTCGATCCGGAAGGCAAACGACTCGGCAAGTACGCCGCGAGCGAGTACACCGATTGGATCGCCGAGCACGTCGAACCCTGGACGTATCTCAAATTCCCATATCTCAAAAAAGTTGGGTGGAAGGGATTTGTAGACGGCAAGGATTCGGGGGTGTACTTTGCCACGCCGTTGTCGCGTTTGAACTCGGCGGACGGTATGGCGACGCCGCTCGCGCAAGCCGAGTACGAAAAATTCTACAAGACGCTCGGCGGCAAGCCGGTGCATCAACGCCTCACGATTCATTGGGCGCGCTTGATCGAATTGCTGTACGCGGCGGAACGCTGGGTTGAACTCGTCACCGATCCAGAGATCACGTCCGATAATTTCCGCACGATTCCGACGGAGAAACCGATGGAAGGTGTCGGCATCGTCGAAGCGCCGCGCGGCACGTTGACGCATCATTACTGGACGGACGAGCGCGGCATCGTGACGAAAGCGAATCTGATCGTCGGGACAACGAACAACTATGCGCCGATCACGATGAGTATCAAGAAGGCGGCGGACAGTTTCATCAAGAAAGGTGTCGTCGTCAGCGAAGGGATTTTGAATCGCGTCGAGATGGCGTTCCGCGCGTACGATCCGTGCTTTGGCTGCGCGACGCACTCGCTGCCGGGACAAATGCCGCTGCAAGTCACGATTCGCGACGCGCGCGGCGAAGTCGTGCAAGTGCTAAGGCAGTTTTGTGACTAGAACCTGTGAGGGGTGCAAGGGGGCAGAGGCACGGAGGAGAAAAAATCTCCCATGCTCCTCTGCTCCCCTGCTGTTGGGTTTGGTGATGTGAAGGTACTGGTACTCGGCCTTGGCAACCCTCTGCTCGGCGACGATGGCGTCGGCTGGCGTGTCGCGGAACAGGTCAAAGAGCGAGTCGCAGACCCGGACATCGAGATAGATTTTCACTCCGGCGGCGGGTTGTCGCTGATGGAGCGGTTGATTGGGTACAACTGCGCGATCATCATAGATGCGCTCAACACCGGACGCAAGCCGCAAGGGAATGTGGATTGTTTTCGTTTGGAGGATTTGCCGAACACCGCGCAGAGTCATCTCGCTTCAGCACACGAGACGACCCTGCGAACCGCAATCCAGGTCGGGCGCACGATGGGCGCGGATTTGCCGAACGACATTATCATCGTCGCGATTGAAGCGCAGAACGTGTACGATTTCTCGGAACAGTTATCGCCAGCGGTGGCAAGCGCGGTGCCGCAGGCGGTGGAATTAGTAATCGGTCAGCTAGTCAATCGGTCAACCAGTTGACTGAGCGCCGGATTGACCGATTGCCCGATCGACTGATTGACTCACAAGGAGGAGCAAACATGATCTCACCCGAAGTCTTACGACGCTATCCGTTCTTTTGCTGTCTCAATGAAGATCAGCAGAAAGCAATTGCGATGGTCGCGGAAGAAATGCGCGTGGATGCTGGAAAAGAACTATTCCGGGAAGGTCAGCCGGTCGAAGCGCTCTATCTGTTGATGGAAGGGAGCGTTGATCTGTACTATGCGGCAAGCGGCGATCCGAAAGATCAACTCCTCGTCGGCGAGATCAATCCGGGCGAACCCTTTGCGATCTCCGCGATGATCGAGCCGTACACCTTCACCGCGACGGCGCGTGTCGCCGCACCAAGCCGCGTGTTACGCGTGGATGCCAAAGCGTTGCGCGCGTTGTGCGAAGTGGATTGCCGCATGGGCTATCTATTGATGAAGCAAGTGGCAACGATGGCGGTCGAACGCCTGCACTTTGCGCGCGTCCAGTTGGCAGCGGCGCGCAAGTCGGCGTAAGGCGCTCTTGCGTTTGAAACGAACGAGCGGCAACTTTCCCGGTTGCCGCTCGTTTTTTCCGCATTATCCGCCCGCCTCTCCAATCGCAAAACTCAACAACAACATTGCCAGCACGAACGCGGTGATCACAACGTACAGCCAATCGCGTTCCAGCGCGAACGCGACGACAGAGACCGCCACGCGCGCGACCGGAATCGCGATCAGTACGAGCAAGCCCAGCGCGATGATCGCGTAGGGCCTGAGCGCAATCAGTCCACTGAGAACCGCGCCGAGCGAATTCGGAAAGTCAGGGCGAATGCGATATTGAACGACGCTAGCCACGTCATCTAACCGAATCTGGTGATAGCCGGTCTGCCCCGTGACTACGACCGCGCCGATTCCAGTCGCGACGATGACGAAACTGATCACGACGCCCCAGCGGAGCAATTGCGCGATAAAAAGTTCCACGCGCAGCGTTTGCTTGTCATTGTGATTCAGGGTTGACTCCGTCATTTTCTTCCTCGGCTCGATTTTCTTCGGCTACGTTCTCGCCTGCCTCATCTGATTCGAACACGGTGAAGCGATCCATCAGCCATAGCAGCACATTCAGCGACAAAGCCCCCGCCATCGCGCCCAAGATAACCGCTCCGGCAGCCGTCTGCACGAATTCTCCAGGTTCCAGCGTTGCCAATCGCGCGCCGTTGGCGAAATTGTCAACCGCGTACCACGCGCCCAAGAACGCGAGCAGCCACGTCGCGCCCCACAGCACGCGATCAAACGCGGGCGATTGGCGCGCGCGCGGAATGAATGTGACGGTCGGCAAGGTGACGAGTACCGCCACAACCGCTATGATAAAGAATTGAACGCCAGACATTATTCGCTCCACACGTTAGAATGAAATTCCGAAACCTTTGATGAGCATTTGTAGCGCGACGAACACCAGCACGACGACGAAGACGCGCCGAATCTGCGTACTGCGCGTCCGCATCATCAGCCGCGTGCCCACCGTCGCGCCGATGAGTACACCCATCGCCACGGGCGCGGCGATGAACGGATTGACGTCGCCGCGAATAAAATAAACGCCCGCGCTCGCCGCCGCCGTCACGCCGATCATGAAATTGCTCGTCGCCGTCGAAACTTTCAGCGGCAATTTCATCGCGAGATCCATCGCGGGAACTTTCAAAACGCCACTGCCAATTCCCAGCAAGCCCGACACCGCACCCGCGACGAACATCAGCGGCAATCCGTACCGCGCGCCGCGCACGTTGTACTCCACCAAGCGATTCAGTGCGCTATCGTAGTACGCGCTGCCGAGATGCAGGAAATTCGCGAGTGGTCCCATCTCAACACCCGTCGGCAATTCCGCGTCGCGGTGGCGAAACATCGCGTACGCGGAGTACGTCAGCACAACGCCAAAGACGATGAACAACCCCGCGCCGCCGACGTATCCTGCAATCAGCGCGCCGACAATCGCGCCGGTCGTCGTCGCGATTTCCAGGAACATTCCGACGCGAATGTTGGTAACGCCATCGCGCAGATATGCCGCCGCCGCGCCCGACGACGTGGCGATAACGGAGACAATGCTCGCGCCAATCGCGTAATGAATGTCAATGCCAAGCACGAGCGTCAGCACCGGCACCAGGATCACGCCGCCGCCGAGACCGAGCAGCGCACCAAAAACTCCCGCGCCGATGGATACCCCGAACGTTTCAACCAGGAAAATGATCACCGACATTTATCTTCATTTCCAATGAACTCTATTTTGCACCGAAACGAGTAAAACTGCAAGTAGGGGCAGGCATTTGTACAACGCGATTGACGGGTGGATCGTTTTTCAATCAGGAGACCCCTTATTCAATACGCCAATCGCGATAAATGCCTCGCTCCTCCTGTTTGCCCTCGAACGCGGTTTTGACTAAAATGGGACTGCGAGGTCTTATGCAATTTCCGCGACGCAGTGGCGTCATTCTTCATCCCACTTCGCTGCCCGGTCGCTTTGGCATTGGCGATTTGGGCGACGCAGCGTTTTGCTTTGTAGATTTTCTCGCGAGCGCGCGTCAAACGTACTGGCAAGTGCTTCCGCTCAGCCCAACCGGTTACGGCGATTCGCCCTATCAATCGCCCGCCACGTTCGCAGGGAATCCGCTCCTCATCAGCCCCGAAAAATTGGTCGCGGTCGGACATCTTTCGTGCGACGATTTGCAGAACGCCCCCGCGTTTCCGACTGATCGCGTAGACTTTGGGCGCGTCATTCCGTACAAAAACACTTTGCTGAATCGCGCGTTCGAAAATTTCAGCGCGCACGCGCCGCGCGCACAGCACGAAGCATTTGAGCGATTTTGCCGCGCGCAAGCCGCGTGGCTCGATGAGGTCGCGCTGTTTATGGCGCTGAAACAGGCACACGCTTGGCGCGCTTGGCACGATTGGGAACCCGACTTCGTCGCGCGCAAACCTACCGCGCTGAAACGCGCGCGCAAATCACTGTCCGACCAAATCGCGAATCAAAAATATCGCCAGTGGCAATTCTTCGAGCAGTGGCTCGCGGTCAAGCGATACGCGAACGAACGCGGCATTCACATTATCGGCGACGCGCCGATCTACGTCGCGCTCGATAGCGCGGACGTGTGGGCAAATCCCGGTCAATTTCTGCTCGACAAAAATCTCAAGCCGATTGCGGTCGCGGGCGTGCCGCCGGACTATTTCAGCGCGACTGGACAACTGTGGGGCAATCCACTCTATCGCTGGAAGAAGATGGCTCAGGACGATTACGCGTGGTGGCTCGCTCGTTTTCGGATGGCGTTCACGCAAAGCGATGTGGTGCGGATCGATCACTTTCGCGGCTTTTACAATTACTGGCAAGTGCCGTTCGGCGAACTAACCGCCGTCAACGGACGCTGGCTAAAAGGTCCCGGCGCGAGTCTGTTCCGCGCGGTCACGCGCGCGCTCGGCGAGGTCGCGATCATTGCCGAAGACCTGGGCGAGTTCGATGCCAAGTCGCGCGCGGGCGTGAACGCGCTGCGCGCCGAGTTCGGTTATCCGGGAATGAAGGTTTTGCAATTCGCGTTCGGCGGCGATGCGTCGAATCCCTTCCTGCCGCACAACTACGCGCGCGATTTCGTCGTCTACACCGGCACGCACGACAACGATACGACCGTCGGTTGGGATCAGATCACGTCGAACGAAGCGGAAAGAAATCTCGCGCGCAAGTACCTGCGGAGCGACGGCTCGGACATCGCCTGGGATTTCGTACGCGCGGCGTGGAGTTCCATCGCGCACACCGCGATTGCGCCCGCGCAGGATTTGTTGGGACTCGGACACGACGCGCGCCTGAACAACCCCAGCACCTTCGGCGTGCCAAACTGGGGTTGGCGGATGCTGCCCGGCGCGCTGGACGACGCGCTGGCTGAGCGGCTCGGCGATATGACGGCGATGTACGGGCGCGCCGCGGCGAAGGAATATTGACGGGAAATTGGAATTCTCGTAAACTGGGCATTGGCAATCCAGAGTGAAGACGGGAGAAACGAGGATGCGGATCATGGATAATCAATCCAGTTTTTTGCTCTCCGTGCGGGACTTGAAAACATATTTCTTTATGGACGAAGGGGTCGTCAAAGCCGTGGATGGCGTGACGTTCGGCGTGAATCCCGGGCAGGTGTTCGGCATCGTCGGCGAAAGCGGCTGCGGTAAAAGCGTAACGATGAAAGCAGTGCTGCGCATCGTCGAGCCGCCGGGCAGGATCGTCAATGGTCAGATTCTCTTGCGGTGCGCGAACAAAGATGTATCGGGCTGTGATACGGTTGTCGATCTCGCCAAACTCGAGGCAAACAGTAAAGAGATGCGCGACATTCGCGGCGCGGAGATCGCGCTCATTCCGCAGGAACCGATGGCGGCATTCAGCCCGGTGCACACCGTCGGCGATCAGATCATCGAAGCGATCACGCTGCACCAGGACGTGAGCAAGCGCGCGGCGCGCGGCATCGCGCTGCAAATGTTCAAGGACGTGGGGATTCCAATACCGGAACAGCGTCTCGACGAATTTTCGTGGCAACTCAGCGGCGGCTTGCGGCAACGCGCGATTATCGCGATGGCATTGTCGTGTCATCCGCGCTTGCTCATTGCCGACGAACCGACGACGGCCGTAGACGTGACGACGCAAGCCCAAGTTCTCCGTCTGTTGCGGCGGTTGCAAGAGCAACGTAACGCGGCGATCATTTTCATCACGCACGATCTCGGCGTGATCGCGCAGATGGCGGATTACGTGATGGTGATGTACCTGGGTCTGGTGATGGAAGAGGGACCGGTGGACGTTATTTTCCACGCGCCCAAGCATCCGTACACGCAGGCACTCTTGCGCTCGATTCCGACGATCACGATGACGCCGCGTATAAATCTGCCGACGATTAGCGGCTCGATTCCACATCCGTTCAACAAACCGCGCGGCTGTCCCTTCCATCCGCGCTGCGAAAAAGCCATGGCGGGCAAGTGCGATGTGCGCGTGCCCGCGCTACAAGCCATCGGAGAAAAGCAAGCGGTCAGTTGCTTTTTGTTCCACGACGTGGAGGTGACAACATGACAGCCGCAACGCAAACACTTCTCGAAGTGAAAAATCTCAAAAAGTATTTTCCGATTCGCAAAGGATTTTTCCGCAAGACGGTTGGCAATGTGCGCGCGGTGGACGATGTGAGTTTCTTCATCAATGATGGGGAAACGCTCGGCTTGGTGGGCGAGAGCGGCTGCGGCAAGACGACCGCATCGCGTTGCATCTTGCGCGCGCTCGTGCCGACCGGCGGCGAGATGATTTTTCGTTCGAAAGAAGGCCAGTTTGTTGACTTGGCAAAACTGACGCGCGCGGGCTTGCATCCGCTCCGCTCGCAGATGCAAATGATTTTCCAAGACCCGTACGGCTCGCTCAATCCGCGGATGACCTTGTTCGATATCGTGGGTGAGCCGATGTACGTGAACGGGATGACGAATCGCAAAGAGCGCGTCGAGCGCGTCGCGGAGTTGCTGCGCCTCGTCGGTCTGCGTCCGGAGTATATGCAGCGCTATCCGCACGCGTTCAGCGGCGGGCAGCGTCAGCGGATCGGGATCGCGCGTGCGTTGTCGGTGAATCCGCGCCTCGTCGTCGCGGACGAACCGGTCTCCGCGCTCGACGTTTCGGTGCAGGCGCAGATCTTGAACTTGATGCTCGATCTGCAAAAGCGGTTGAACCTGACGTACCTTTTCGTCGCGCACAACTTGAGCGTCGTGCGGCACATTTGCGACCGCGTCGCGGTGATGTACGTCGGCAAGATCGTCGAGATGGCGAACACGCTCGAACTATACGCCGCGCCCAAGCATCCGTACACTGCCGCGCTAATGTCTGCCGTGCCGGTCGCGGATCCACGCATCAAAACCGGCAACGTCGAATTGAAAGGCGAAGTGCCGAGTCCCGCGAATCCGCCACCGGGTTGCTATTTCCATCCGCGCTGTGAGTTCGCGGTGGAGGTGTGCCACCAGGATGCGCCGGTGTTCCGCGAAATCACGCCGAATCACCAAGGTGACCTCGGTCATTTCGTCGCGTGTCATCGTGCGGATGAGCTGAAATTGCCGGGGATTGCGTGAGAGTGAGACCTGACGGATTTGGTGAAACCTGTCAGGTCTTGAAGCCAAGAGTGGATTCCCGCACCAAAAGATGCGGGAGGCGCGGCGAAATGCATTGCCCCACGCACCTTTAGTTCGTGAAATATAAGTTCTACGTCATTGCTTTTCCAAGAGTCTGGAGCGCGGCGAGACAAACGAACAATTCAAGGCGGTTTTGGTAATGATTTGAAAGAGGGAATCCCATGGCAGAAAACCAGACCACCCGAATCACAGCGCAGGAAGAGCAATCTCGGCAAATTCTGTATCACTACACTTCACAAACAGGGCTTCTCGGTATCATCCAAACCAAAAAAAATCTGGGCGACTGATATTTTCTATCTTAACGATTCTGCCGAAATGAAACATGCCTGGAAGATAGCGAAAGAAGTCTTGAGAACCCCAGGAATCTCAAAATGCCCCGGCGAAGATAGAATATTAGAAGGTATACTTTCTTTTTCGGATTTGCCTTTCTCGCAAAGGTGTATGTGGCTTCTTTTTCCACCGCGAGAAATCAACTAAGTCAATGGAGAGCGTATGGCTCGGAAAGTGGTAGTTTCAGTATAGGATTCGATTCGGGTGAACTCAAGAAATATGCTGCCGAACATCACACAGATTTTCAGCATTGCGTCTACCAGAAAGACCAACAAGAAAGCAGGGTACGTTTTGCCATAGAGCAAGCCTTGGCAGACTACGGGTCCAGACTGGAAAAGGCGGACAAGGTTTCCGCAGACAGCATGCCTCCTGTGGATATTGCTATAAACGTTTTTCTTCAGGTTTTCGCAAGGTTTGTTCCGATACTGAAAGACGCATCTTTCATTGCCGAGGACGAATATAGGTTGATTTACCAGTACGGGAAACTCACACACGAGGTGTTGTTCCGAAAGGGACGGTCAACAATTATTCCATATATAGAACTTGACCTACCGCAGGAGAAGAACATTTTATCCGTACGAGAGATTCTCGTCGGTCCTACTCCCAATCCTGAACTTGCTGTTCATGGCATAGAACAGCTCATGCTAGAGGAATGGATTGACCCCACCGTCGTGAAGTATTGTGATATTCTTTATCGGAGTGCAGGCATCTAGAGACTGGCCACCATACCAGCGGATTTGGGCAGATTGAGCAGATTGACTGCGATTTGCCTTTAATCAATGCGTGCATGAAAGTCCGAAGTCCCCGCTCACTGGAAAGACAACGCCGCAGAACACACGCGCCCCGACCACGCACGCACGCGGCTTTCTGGCGCAGTGGGTTGGCGAATGAGCAAGATGGTTGCATTTCGGAGCGTGCCGTTGCGGGGGCTACGGCGTTCCACGCCATGACCTTTCAAGCGAGTCTGTTGCTGCTGAGCAGTCGAGGCAAATATGCTATGAAGCTATGCGCCCTCAATCGTGAATTAGAGTTTGTGCCTATCAAGTTGGTTCTTCATAAGAATGGTCTCACAAACGTATTTGCGATGAAGAACAACAAAACCGTTGTGGAGACTTTGGCAAACAAGAAGTATTCGCGATTATTGCCAGAGGTCTGCCGACAGTATCCAAATGCACTCAACGAGAAGCTTGGTGAGTTTCTTTATCGCTTGAAGATGAACGGTGACATGTTCTACTTGCGCTTCCTGAACGAGTATGGCGACAACACATACTGCGATTTTGCAGTGGCAGAACCGTCGAAGCCCAAGGGGTTGTACTGTTTTGTGATAGGAGACGGAGTCCGCTACATTGGGCGGAGTCATGACCCATTTGAAAAGAGATTCAATCAAGGCTACGGTCACCTATCGCCCAAGAACTGTTACCGAGACGGACAAGCAACCAATTGTCATCTCAATTCCTTGATTGCTCAACATTGGGCGCAAATCGCTTGTTACGTTTGTCCTCTCGAAAACGACAACGAAATTGACGCTTTGGAAAGGGCACTTATTCGGCGACTGCAACCAGAGTGGAATATTGTTTTGAACAGATGAAATCGCACGGCGTGGAACACACACCCCGACAACGGCACGCGCGCGGCTTCTTGGTATAGGTGGTTGGCATAGTTGCGATGTGGCTTCGTTTCGCGTGGACCGTTGGGCGTGTCGGCGTGCTGAGGCGTTCTGCGTCATGCGCTGACGATGTTACGTGATGCGTTAACCGTAAATTAAGCACCTTGTCAGTTGCTAGTGAAGACCGATTTCCTATGACAATCAGGCAATTACTCATCAATCTGGGAAGGCTGTTACTCTGCGGTATCGTATTCGCGGTGGGCGTGGTCATCGGCGGGATGATCGCTTTATTCTTCGGGTTACCCGTTCCAACGGTGCCGTCGGGAATGGATCCGAATATGGCTCGCGTTTATTTAACGCTGACGACACCGCTACTGGCGCTCGCGCTCGCCGTGATTGCGTGGGGTCTGGGCGGCGGTTTCCTCACGCGCACGGCGATCCTGTCGTTTTTTATGTGGATTGTGTATACGGTGAATACGCAGTTGGAAGCCACGATCGTTTCAACCTATGCGACCGGATTCTGGTACGCGATGGTCACCTACCTAGCACCATCTCTGATGAGTGGCGCGGCGGTGGCTTTTCTATTTCCGCCGGAGAATAGAGGCGAGGGCTTGCTTGCCACCAGTAGGGCGTTCTTTGCGCGAAGAGCGGCGATAGCGTGGGCGTGGCGGCTGCCCGTCGCGGCAGTCGTGTTTATGCCCATCTATTTCGTCTTTGGCTTGATGGTCTATCCGTTTACGGGCGAGTACTATCGTCAGAGCATGTTTGGGCTCGCCATGCCGACCATTGATCAGATTCTTCCGGTTCTGTTCGTGCGCAGCGTATTGTTTTCTCTTGCGTGTTTGCCCATCCTGATCATGTGGAACAAGTCCGACCGCAGTTTGTTTTGGCGTCTCGGTTTTGCGCTATTCATGCTGGTCGGCTTCATCTACATGCTCATCTCCACTTGGTTGCCGCTCTACGTACGCTTCCCGCATACGCTTGAAATCCTGGCGGACGAATTTGTATATGCCGGAGCGTTGGTGGTGTTGATTGCGAAACGCCGACCACGCCGCGCATCGGTTGAAACCAACGGCTAGCGGAAACCGATGTCGGCTTGAACCGACTTGCCGCTTGTTCAGACGCCGAATTCCATTCGGCGGAATTTTGCGCGTGGCGTCTTCTCGAACTTGTTGCAAATGCGGCACACGTTTGCGGTGCTGCGTTTTTTGAGCGACGAGAAAGCCTATTGCTAAACGAGACAAGTATGCCAAGAGTCCAAAGCATTGCCGCAGAACAAGCGGCAAATCTCATTCCCGATCATTCAACTATTGTCATCAGTTCGTCCTCCGGTTTGAATTGCCCTGACACGGTACTGAAAGCGATTGGCGAACGCTTTGCGAAAACCGGCGCGCCGCAGAGTCTCACGACGATTCATCCAATTGCATCCGGCGATATGTACGGCATCGCCGGCATTGATCATCTCGCGCAGCGCGGATTGTTGAAGCGCGCGATTGCCGGATCGTACCCGAGCGGACCTTCGTCAATGCCTTCACCGAAAATCTGGCAGATGATCAACGCGAACGAGATCGAAGCGTACAATTTTCCGAGTGGCACACTCTTTCACATGCTGCGCGAAGCCGCGGCAAAACGTCCCGGCGTGCTAACCAAGGTCGGACTCGATACGTTCATTGACCCGCGCCGGCAAGGCGGACGAATGAACGATTGCACTCCGGCGGACATCGTGCGCGTCGTCGAATTTGACGGCGAAGAATGGTTGTACTTCAAGGCGATTCAACCGAACGTCGCGATCATCCGCGGCACCACTGCCGACGAATACGGCAACATTTCGATGGAGCACGAGGGCGCGTACCTCGGCGCGTACGATTGCGCGCTGGCGGCGCGCAACAATCGGGGCATCGTCATCGCGCAAGTAAAACGATTGACGACGGCAGACTCACTCCATCCGCAAGCGGTGCGCGTGCCGGGAATTCTGGTGGATTACCTCGTCATCTCGCCCGACCAATGGCAAACCACGCAAACACCGTACGATCCCGCCATCAGCGGCGAAACGCGTCGCCCGCTCAGCGAATTCAAGCCCCTGCCGTTCAACACGGACAAGGTGATCGCGCGGCGCGCGGCGATGACGTTGCGAAAAGACGAAGCGGTCAACCTCGGTTTTGGCATTTCCGCGCTCGTGCCGGAAATTCTGCTCGAAGAAGGGTTGCACGGTGCAGTGACCTGGGTAATCGAGCAAGGCGCGGTGGGTGGATTGCCGCTGACCGGGTTCCCGTTCGGCTGCGCGATCAACGCGCAAGCGATTGTGCCATCGCCGGATCAGTTCACGTACTTTCACGGCGGCGGATTTGATCGCAGTTTGTTGTCGTTTATGCAAGTAGACCAGGATGGAAATGTGAACGTGTCGCGCCTCGCGGCGCGTCCGCACGTCACGGCGGGCGCAGGCGGATTCATTGATATCACCGCGCACGGACGCAATCTTGTTTTCAGCGGATATTTCACTGCAGGCGGTTTGGAGTTGGCGATTGAAGGTGGTAAACTGCAAATCGTCAAAGAAGGCAAGGCGCGCAAGTTCACGCGCGAGGTTGAGCACGTCACCTTCAGCGGTCGCCGCGCGCGCGTAAATCATCAAGACATCACGTACATCACCGAGCGCTGCGTCGTCAACCTTGAACCCGCCGGACTCACCGTGACCGAAATTGCGCCGGGGATTGATCTGCGGCGCGATGTGTTGGCGCAGGCGGACGTCGAGTTGCGCGTCAGTCCGAACCTCAAAACGATGGACGCGCGCCTGTTCAGACCGGAGCCGATGGGGTTGGCGTTAGAATGACCGCCGACCGCGGACGGATGACCGCCATTTCTTGCGGCGGTCTGCAGGCGGTCGTCGGCGGTCTTGATCAACCGAAGGAAGATGAATGGATGAGTGATACGCACATCCTCTTTGCAATTCAAGATAACATCGCAACGATCACGCTCAATCGCCCGGAGAAACTGAACGCGATCACACTGGCGATGCTCGATCAGATCGAGGCGGCGGTGGCGGAGTTGGAAAAGAATCGCGCTGTACGCGTTGTCATGGTTGCTGGCGCGGGCGACCGCGCGTTCAGCGTCGGCGCGGACATCCAGGCGTGGGAGCAAGTGATCGCCGAGGATCCGATTGCAATGTGGCGCGCGTGGGATCGCCCCGGTCATCGCGTCTTTGATCGTCTCGCGCGTTTGCAGCAGCCAACCATTGCCGCGATCAACGGTTTCGCCTTCGGTGGCGGACTCGAACTCGCGCTCGCGTGCGATCTTCGCCTCGCGGCGGATCACGCCGAGTTTGCTTTTCCCGAAACGAAAATTGGCACGCTGCCGGGCTGGACTGGTTCCCAGCGCTTGCCTGCGCTGATCGGCGTTGCGCGTGCCAAGCAGATGATTTTGACCGGCGCGCGCATCCAAGCCGATGTCGCGGAGCGTTGGGGCTTGGTCAACGAGGTCGTGCCGCGCGAGCACTTGATGGCGCGCGCACAGACGCTCGCACAAGAAATCGCGGCGAACGCGCCGCTTGCAGTGCAATTCGCAAAAGCGATTGTTGATGCCGGCGCGGGGCACGGCGCAGAAATCGCGTTGGAAGGACTCGCCGCCGCGCTCTCTGCCACGACGCACGATGGCAAGGAAGGTCCTGCCGCGTTCCGTGAAAAACGCGCGGCGAAATTTGTCGGACGTTGAGTTCCCATGAGTTTAGCTGAATTTCCTGTTCGCGTTGGCGATGAAGTGACCTTTTCCAAAACCGTGTCGGAGAGCGATGTCTATATGTTCGCGGGCATCACTGGCGATTTGTCGCCGAACCACGTGAACGAAGAGTACATGCGTCAATCGAAATTCGGGCGGCGCATCGTTCACGGCGCGTTGCTCGTCGGCTATATGTCGAACTGCTCGACCGCGCTGTGTGCGCGTGTGAATTCGCCGGATGAGACGCCGGTGTCGCTGGGCTATGATCGCATTCGATTTCTCGCGCCGGTCTTTATCGGCGATACGATCACAGTGACGTACCGCGTCGCGGAAATTGATGCGCTCAAGCGCCAATCGAAGGCGGACGTGCGCGTCACCGCGCGCGGCGAGTTGTGCGCGGTTGCCACGCACATTCTGCGCTGGGTGCCGAATCCAGAGTGAGGGAGGAGGTTCATGAGCAGCGTTTTCGAATTGAAATCACTCGAATGGCTCGCGGTGCGCCCCGATGTGGCGGGCGACGTTTTCGGCAAGACATTGCTCGACGGCAAAGTCAAAGCTGTGTTGACGCGCGTTTCGCCGGGCGGCATGTTCACGCTACACCGCGACAGGTACGCGCACCTGTTTTACTTTCTCGGCGGCGAAGGGACGCTCTGGATCGGCGACAAACAATTCGCCGCACGCGCTGGACTTGTCGCGCAAATTGACGCAGGTGAAGACCACGCGTACGAGAACACGGGCGGCGAAGACTTGGTGTTGGTTTCGTTGAATGTTCCAGCGCCTTGAAATGTCAGTGTCATTGCGAGGAGCGCAGTTTGCGACGAAGCAATCCCCAAATTGCTGTGGAGATTGCTTCGGCACAAAAACTGTGCCTCGCAATGACAACAAGGGGAAAATGCGTCTCGCCATTCTTGCCGACATTCACGCGAATCTGCCCGCGTTGGAAGCCGTCTTTGCCGACGCGCGACAAAATCGCGTGGAGGGTTTCATCGTTGCCGGTGATCACATCAACGGTGGACCGCATCCGAACGAAACGATGGGCATGCTTCGTTCGCTCAGGAAATGCTGGATGATTCGCGGCAACACCGACGATTACCTTTCGAAACTCGGGAACGGGACCGCGCCCGTCGGATGGCGTACGAGTCATCAGTGGGCAGCCACGCGCTGGTCGTATCAGCACTTTGAAAAGGATCATCTCAATTTTGTCGCGGCGTTGCCAGGGCAAGGCGTGGTACGATGGCGCGACACCGCGCCGGTTCGCGTCGTGCACGGCACTCCGGCGAGTTCGGGTGGTGACGTTTGATCGGGACGCGGCAGCGAAAATTTGATGGGAGAAGAAATGTCAGAACATTCCTGGGTTACGGAATTTCCAAGCGCAATCACGGTGTGTGATGCTGATGGAATCATTCTCGAAATGAACGACCAAGCCGCGAAAGGTTTTGCGAAGGATGGCGGGCGTGCGCTGATCGGAAAGAATCTGCTCGACTGTCATCCAGAACCGGCGCGCACCAAAACGAAACGTCTTTTGGAAACCCGGCAAAAGAACCTCTACACCATCGAGAAGAGCGGCGTCAAGAAATTAATCTACCAGTCGCCCTGGTATCGCGGCGGAAAATTTCGTGGCTTGGTCGAACTGTCGCTCGAAATCCCATTCGAAATGCCGCATTTCGTTCGCACGCCGCCCAAATGAAAGTGTTTCTCTCGATCAAGTACCACGACGATCACAGCAACCGCGCTCGCATCGAGATGGTTTCATTGGCGTTACACGCGCACGGTTTTGAGACGATGTGCATCGCGCGCGATGTCGAACGGTGGGGGCAACTCAAATTCGACGCGCGCGAATTGATGCGCCGCACTTTTGCCGCAATTGACGCGTGCGACCTGGTGGTGGTAGACTTGACCGAGAAGGGCGTTGGCGTCGGCATTGAAGCAGGGTAAGCGCGCGCGAAAAGTATCCCGGTTGTGACGATTGCCCAAAACGGTTCGGATATCTCGGAGACGTTGCGCGGTATTTCGCAGCAGATATTTTTGTGCGATAACCTGGATGATCTGATTGGCTTATTTTCGGGGGTAATCCGCAATGCTTGACCAACCGATGCGCCGCTGTGCGCTCGTCAACGGGTGTATCGTCTTGCCCGATGCGGTTACACAAGGCAAGGCGGTCGTCGTCGAGCGCGATAAAATTATCGGCGTGACCGATTTTGGCGCGCTCGGCGCAGACATTGAAAAGATTGATGTTGGCGGACGATTCATCACGCCGGGTTTGATTGACGTTCACACGCACGGCGCGCTCGGTCAAACGTTCAACGAGCCAACCGCCGACGCCTTCGCGACGATTTGCGCGGAGAACGCGCGGCGCGGCGTCACGAGTCTGGTGGCCACGCTTGCGACCGCGCCGATTTCCGATTTAGTTGCGTGTTTGAAATTCGCGCGCGCGTGGATGAATGAATCGCATCCTGGGTCGCACGTCTTGGGAATGCATCTCGAAAGTCCGTTCATCAGTCCTGCGCAAAAAGGCGCGCTCGATCCGCAAAACATTCGCACACCAGACGATGGCACTGTTGACGCGTTGCTTGAGCATAGCGACGTAGTTAGGATTTTTGTGCTCGCGCCCGAGTTGCCGGGCGCGTTGTCACTCGTCGAGAAACTTGCGCGACTTGGCATTGTACCGGCGGCAGGACATTCGTCTGCGAAAGATGAGCAAGTGCTTGCCGCGATGCGCGTCGGCTTGCGGCACGTCACGCACATCTGGAGCGCGATGTCGAGTACGATCCGCGAAGGTCCCTGGCGCAAACCGGGCTTGCTCGAAACCGCGCTGACGTACGATGGCTTGACCGTGGAAATGATCGCGGACAACAAACACTTGCCGACGACGTTGATGAAACTCGCTTACAAATGCATTGGTGCGGAGCGGCTGTGCGCGATCTCGGACGCGACGAACGGAGCGGGCTTGCCCGAAGGCGCGCGCTTTAAGATGGGCGCGTTGGAGTACGATGTGCACGATGGCGTCGGGATGATGCTGGATCGTTCTTCGTTCGCGGGAAGCACGACGCTCGTCAATCAGATGATTCCGATTCTGACGAGCGTCGTCGGCGTTCCACTTATTGAAGCGATTCGAATGTTGACGCTGACGCCGGCGCGTGTGATCGGCGTGGACCATCGTATCGGCAGCATCGAACCTGGAAAGGATGCCGATCTCGCGATCTTCGATGATGATTGGCGCGCGTGGCGCGTGATGATCGGCGGCAAGTGGCTAGACGCTAACAGAGGAGCGTTTCGATGATGAAACCAATTTATGAAACCAAAGTTGATGACCTGCGCGTCAGTGTTTTTCAAACGAACGACGACCTGGGCAAAGCGGCGGCGGCTGAAGCGGCGGAGGTGATTCAGCGTGTAGCGCGTGAGCGCGGCGAAGCGAACATCATCCTCGCGACCGGCAATTCGCAACTGACGTTCTTGACGGCGCTGCGGCAGGACAAGAATGTTCCCTGGTCGAAAGTGAACATCTTTCACATGGACGAGTACATCGGCATTGACCCGCATCACCTGGCGAGTTTTCCAAATTTTTTGCGTCAACATTTTCTCAGTCATGTCACGGTGAAAGCGTTTTATCCGGTCAGCGGTCAGGTTGGGAGTGTCGAGGAGACCTGCGCGGCGTACGCGCGCCGGCTGCACGAGCACCCGGCCGATTTGTGCGCGTGCGGTTACGGCGAAAACGGTCATCTCGCGTTCAACGATCCACCGTTTGCCGATTTCAATGACCCGGTGTGGTTCAAGGTCGTGCGGCTCGATGAAACGTCGCGGCGCCAGCAAGTCGGCGAAGGGCATTTTCGCGCGCTGGGCGAAGTGCCCACGCACGCGATCACCTTGACGATTCCCGCGCTGCTCGCGGCGAAGTGTGTGCTGTGCATCGTGCCTGAAGCGCGTAAAGCGGAAGCGGTCTATCGCGCGTTGCGGATGCCGATTCGTGAAGACTGCCCCGGTTCGATTTTGCGTCAGACGCCGCACGCGCATTTGTTTCTCGACCGCGAGTCTGCGGCTAGCACATTCCCGAGTGCCTGAGCGGGGGGAAGGAGGCAAGTATGAACGACGCACATCGTCGCGGTGCCGGTTTGATCCTGGGATTCGCGCTAGGACTCGTCTACGGCGCGGTCTCGCAACTGATCAAGTCGTTTTTCTTGCCGGACATTTCTTTCTACCAACCACCCTTGGGCGCGTGGGGCAACATCCCGTTGTGGATTGTTTTTGCAAGCGTCCTGGGATTGGTAACCGCGTGGGTGACCGAGACTATCGCCGGAGTTCTGTGGGGCAGTGCGTTCAGCGCGTTGGTCTTGGGGGTGATCAATTTGCCGAGTCTCAAGTTCACCGGGCCGAACTCACTGGGCGTGATCGTCGGCTTGATTTTTCTGCTGCTGCCGATGTTTGGATTGGTGGTGCCCCTAGTCGCGATTCTGCGCTGGGCGGCGAATCGGGAAATGGATCTGTGTGCGGCGCGCGCGTCGTTTAGACAGCGCGTCTGGGTTCCCGTCGCGTTATTGATCGTCGTGGGGTGGATTGGTTCGTTCGCGTTGTATTCACCGGAAGCGCGCGTGGTGATCGTCAAGATGAACACGCTGATCCAGACCGGTCGGCAAGAAACTGATCCGGCGCGTTTGCCTTCCATGTTGCGCAACGAAGTTCCGGGCTTTCTTGTTCGCGCGGGCGGTCCGTACACGCTCGAGTGGAAGAATACCGACATCAATCGTTACGCGATTCCGCGCTTCCCCGGCAAACCCGGCGAGGAAGCCGCGGTCATCGCGCGTTTCGAAAATGGCTGGATGCTCGTCTGCATCTTTCCTGACACCCAAGTCGAGCCGGGGTGCAAAGGATTTTGACTAGTTTCCAGCATCTACCTTCCAACTTTCACACGATAGGCAAATGGATTCGCGCAAACGAATACTAGCCGCACTTGACCACCGAGAGCCCGACCACGTTCCATTCGATTTCGGCTCGACGCAAGTCACGGGCATTCACGTCGTCGCGTATCAACGACTGCGCGAGTACCTGGGTCTGCCGCGCGTCACGCCGACGCTGTGCGACGCGATTCAGCAACTTGCGCTGCCTGACGACGACATCATCGAAAAGTTGGGTGTGGATGTGCGCGGCTTGTTTCCGTTGAATAGTCACAATTGGAACATCGTCAACAAAGACATCGGCGATTACTGGGAGTATGTGGATGAATGGGGCGTCACGCATCATCGTCCCAAACCCGACGGCTTGTACTACTCGATGGTGCGCTCGCCGCTGGCTGACGCATCGGTTACCCAAGACGATTTGCGCGCATACCGCTTTCCAAACACGGGTGATCCCGCGCGCATCGCGGGCTTGCGCGAACTCGCGGAACAATATCGCGCGCAGGGCAGAGCGGTGATGCTCAAGGGCGTGCTCGCGGGCATCTTTGAAATGTCGCAGCGCGTCCGCGGGATGGAAAACATCTTGATAGACATGGCGTCGAATGAAGCGCTCGCGGGCGCGTTCCTCGACAAGATGGTTGAACTCAAACTCGCGTTCTGGGAAATGGCGCTGCCGCGCTTGTGCGATGTGGTTGACGTGGTTTCGGAGGCCGATGATTACGGCACGCAAGTCTCGCAGTTGATCTCGCCACGCATGTTCCGCCAACTGATCAAGCCGCGCCTCGCGACCCTGTTCGCGCGCATCCACCAACTCGCGCCGGACGCGAAACTGTTTTTCCATTCGTGCGGCAACGTGCGCCCGCTCTTGCCCGATTTCATTGAGATCGGCGTGGACATTCTCAACCCGATTCACATTACGGCGGCGGGAATGGAACCGCGCGCGCTCAAACGCGATTTCGGCAATGACATTGTCTTTTGGGGCGGCGGCGTGGACACGCAAGACATTCTGCCGCGCGGCACGCCGCAGCAAGTGAAAGAGGACGTGCGCCGCAACATCGACGCGCTTGCGCCCGGCGGTGGTTTCGTCTTTAACACGGTTCACAACATTCAAGTGGATGTGCCGCCGGAGAATGTGGTCGCGATGTGGGAAGCGGTGCAAGGCATATGATTAACTTGGTGGAAATGGAACGCCTCATTGACGACATGATGAACAAGGCGCGTGATATTCGAGATGCTCTCTCGAAAGGCGATGTATCATCAGGACAGAGCCTCAAGAAATACTTTCAGACCGATCTTGAGAGGTTGGAAGCGGCTTTCCCCCATGGGTTCACTCCTAGCCGCTTGAGTGATCTTCAACGGCATCTTCACTATAGTATGGTACATGATTACGATGACATCATGCGAGTTGTCCTACCCGCAATCCGATTCGACATAGAGAAGTTTTTCAGTTCTATCCCGCAGGCAAGCATACCTGTCGAAATTCGTGAAAGCATCGAACGGTTCAGGGATGATTTTCCAGATCCTACAACGGTTGCATTTGTTATGATGCAGTTCAAAAATACCCCGGCACACTTGCGTATTTTTGACGCAATCAAACAATCATTAGTTGGTTTGGGTGCTAACGCAGTGCGTGCTGATAGCAAGCAATATCACGACGATTTGTTTTTCAACGTACTCACCTATGTCTATAGTATTCCTCCGCAGAAACTATCGCGACCGCGAAGATTCTGCGGCTTGAAGAACGAACATAGGGAACTCTTTCTTGCGACAGTAGATGGCGGCAGACATCAAGCGCGTCCCGTTCTCGGTCACGCGATAAAGCCGGCTGCCTTTGACTTTGGCAATCAAGCCATGCCCCCGCAGTTTGGCGAGCAGGCGCGTGACATGCCCGCTGCGCTGGCACCGTTCTTGCTCTGAGACAGCAGCTCTGGAATAGAGCCGAGTTTGCAGGTGCTTGTTCCGAAAGCCGTTGAGCGCATGTTCTCCCGCGAGCACTGCGGCAAAGAGCGCACCGTCTTCTGCCGTTACCGGATTGAACCGGGCGTAGCGCTTACCGTTTTCTGTATGGGGATGACACAAGCGATCCAGTTCCGCCATCGCTTTGCCTTTCGGTTGCGCCTGGGCGAGAGCATTCAAGTAACGGTGATTGGACTGTCGACCGACTTGCGCATACCGCCAGAGGTTCGCCACGCCTTTGCCCATCGGCAACCACCGCCGCTGTCGGCCCTCGGGGGTTTCAATGACCCGGAGTGTCCGAAACTCGCGCGGATTGTTGAACGTGGTCTCGACCCGCAGCACCTGCGCCAAGAGGTCGTCATATATTTTTAAGGAGTTGCGCGCCAGCGTGTGTTTGACGCGATAGCCTTCGGGACGGCGTTTGAGATCGGTCGTCACCTCACCCTGAAAGTTGCCGTGGGGTTTGCGTCCCAAGAAGCGAAGCACATCGTCGGCACTGAAGGCCGTCATCGCCCGTTCCACCAGGGCGGGGAAGAGGACCTCCAAAGTTGCCCGCTCACGAAACAAGACATCGGTGGCGTATTCGCCCTGATCTACCACCCAGTAGTAGCCCTTGAACCCGGCGCGCTGAATGGTGGCCAGATGGGGATTGACTCGCCGCGCAAAGCAGTTCAGGACGCGCGGCCATTTGCGACGCGCCAATTTCTCGCACAAGGTCTCCGCTGTTTTCAGGTCAGCGATCCGGGTGAGTTTATTGTCGTGGCGTTGATAGGCGATGTGGCGTAGGTCGAGTTGGTGGGCCAGCCATTCGTGACCGTTGATATAGATTTGGATTTCAAAGGGAAACCAACTTTCAAGACGCACATGCATGAAACCGAATTCCGGGTCCAGGTAGTAGAAATAGAAATGCAGACACTGCCGTTTTTGGCGAACCACTTCGAGATGGTGTGTCGCGGCGTTGCGGCGGATGCCAAACGCACGACACGGTTCCACCGTCGCGAAGACACAAATCAGACCTTCGGTGATGCCGTCCCGCGCCGCAATGGCACGCGCCTGTTCTTCCTTGGAAGTGCCCCGGCGCGCGGTCGAAGCCTTTTCCAGATAGAGGTAGGGACGCCCGGCATCCTGCGCCAATTGCTGGGCGTGTGCCTTCAACGTCGCGCTACGCGTTTCGACGTAGGTCTTAAAATCTTTCAGCAACACGCCTTGCTTGGACAAGAAACGCGCGAACGCGCCGTCAGGGAAAAAGCCGGTCAAATGTCCTTTGAAAATCATGCGGTCAAAAGTCGAGAGTGTGCCAAACACGGAATCTTGGTGTATACTCAGGAAGGTATCCATGGTCTCTCCTGTGGCGTAATGGTTGGTAGTGAGCCTTCGGGCTCCCTTTCGGGACGTCAATGACGATCCCTTCAACCTTCATTATGCCACACAAGTCAGATCATGGATACTTTTGGTTGTGGCTGGAAGCCACGCTATGATAATACGTAACTACTCAGCCATGACCGAACTTGGACAGATTTTGTATTGCAACGCACACCTGCCTGCGAGATAATAGAGATGATGACAGCAACTCCATTGCCCACGGCTGAACAAATTCGTGCCATCTACTA
>Ga0315285_10001337_pt1 | contig 25901 bp, 17 predicted proteins | sample YL17G09_36_MG_FD_203698 | JGI IMG/M metagenome (GOLD analysis project Ga0315285, IMG submission 203698) | Sediment microbial communities from Yellowstone Lake, YNP, Wyoming, USA - YL17G09_36 | ecosystem: Environmental > Aquatic > Freshwater > Lake > Sediment | place: USA: Wyoming | collected... | reverse complement strand
ACAAGTTCCACCACGAGCCTCCTTGCTCCACGGGTTTTTCCTTCAACACGCCCATGGTGCGGGAGACTCGTTTTGTTTTACAGAGGCTCGCGTAAACCTCTGCCAATAGTGCGAAAGTCGAACTAAGTCAATCGTGGATAGGGCTTTGCCACAGGTCGCGGAGTGGTCTCCGCGGGCAGCGTGTTAGCGGGGTTCGGTCGCGCGTCGCGATTTCGGCGTCTTTTTCACTCGTTTCTCGTGCTTCAGCCCCAGGGCACAGATGGCCAAAGTCCCGCACATATTGGGTAACATCCTGTTCTGCCTTTGGTTACAATCGAGCTGACGACTCGCCGGGCCGCAGCGTGACCCTTGTCGCGCAGGCGGATTGTTACGCCAGCCCTGCTGGGAACTGATAAACTACTTTAGCGGGGCCCGAGCGAGCCCATGTGTCGTTGTCCTCGGGCGGTCCGCCGCGGCGGATTGCCACGGGAGGTTGTGGCATGAACGTGTTCCGCAGGACCGGTCTGGCGGCGATGGCATTGCTGGCTGTAAGCGGCTTGCTCGCACCCGCGACCCAGGCCCAACCGGTCGGCGCGTGCTGTTGCACCGATGACAGGTGTCTGCTGCTCAGCGAGGCGGATTGTGCCGCGGTGATGCGCGGCGACCTCAACTGCGACGGCGTCATCGATTTCGCAGACATCAATCCTTTTGTGATGCGGCTGACCGATCCAGCGCTATACCAGACGCTGTACCCCGACTGCCCCGATGCCAACGGTGACGTCAACGGCGATGGCGTCGTGGACTTCCAGGACATTAACCCGTTCACCGCCGTGCTCGTCGAAGGGGGTGGCGCGACATGCAGTTGGCGGGGCCCGGACACAACCTGCATTTGGTGTTGGGAGCCGCTTGGCGCATGCTGTCTCAATGACGGGACGTGCATACCGTTCATGCCAGGCACCATTTGCGAAACCGTTGGCGGCCAATGGCAAGGCCCCGAGACTGCCTGTGATCGCAATCCCTGCCCGCAGCCGAGCGGCGCTTGCTGCTACGCCGATGGTCATTGCGACCTCCTCACAGAAGGGGAGTGCAGCTTGCTGGGCGGCGTATGGCAAGGCGCCGAGACCGCCTGTGATCGCAACCCCTGCCCACAGCCGAGCGGCGCTTGCTGCTACGGCGACGGCCAATGCAATCTCCTCACGGAAGTGGAGTGCAGCCTGCAAGGCGGCGCATGGCAAGGCGCCGAGACCATCTGCGAGCCGAACCCCTGTCCACAACCGACCGGCGCTTGCTGCTTCGCTGATGGTCATTGCGACCTCCTCACAGAAGTGGAGTGCAGCTTGCAGGACGGCGAGTGGCAAGGGGCGAACATCCCCTGCGATCCGAACCCCTGTTCGCTGGAGTGCGCCGACTGGGATTTGCAGGACGTCTCCGGCCCGTCCCCGCGCGCCGGCCATGCACTCGCCTATGACGCCGCGCGCGGGGTCACGGTCCTCTTCGGCGGAGACGACTCCGGCGAGACGTGGGAGTGGGCCGGCGACGCATGGTCGCTACGATCGCCCAGTGTGATGCCGCCTTCGCGCAGCCAACACGCGCTGGCCTACGACGCGGCGCGCGGCGTAGTGCTGTTGTTTGGCGGGGCTGCGGGCGATCAGCTTTTCGGCGACACGTGGGCCTGGGATGGCAGTCCCGGCGCGCCGGGATGGACACAACTCTTCCCCACCAGCAGCCCGACGCCGCGCGCCGGCCACGCGATGGCGCACGATGCCGCGCGGGGCCTCGTCGTCTTGTTCGGCGGCGTGGGTCCGGACCATGGCGTACGGGGCGACACGTGGGAATGGGACGGGAGTCCCGGCGCGCCGGGATGGACCCTGCGCGACGTGGCGGGGCCGTCGCCACGCTTCGGCCATGCGGTCGCGTACGACGCCGACCGCAGCGTGGTCGTGCTGTTCGGCGGCTTCGACGACCAGGCCGGGGAGTACAGCGGCGAGACGTGGGAGTGGAACGGAGAAACCTGGACGTTGCGCAGCTCGGCAGGTCCCACCGCTCGCGTCGGCCATGCGCTGGCCTATGACGCCACACGCCGAGCAACGGTGCTTTTCGGCGGCGAGCTCAACGACAGCCCCTACAGCGGTGACACGTGGCTATGGGACGGGTCTGCCTGGTGGCCGCAAAGCCCGCCCGACGCACCCGCGCCGCGCTCCTCCCACGCCATGGCGTATGACGCGCTGCGCTCGGAGATCGTCCTCTTTGGCGGGGTCGGCGAGGGCACCTATAACGACACGTGGACCCTCGCGCTGCTGCCGGCTCCGCAGGTCACCCAGGCGCCGGCCGATGTCACAGTCTGCGCCGGCCAGGCCGTGCAGTTCACGGTCCAGGCCCAGGGCACCGGCCCGCTGACGTACCAGTGGTACCGGGACGGCGTGCCGCTCGTCGACCTGCCGCCGCTGTCCGGCACCACGACCCCGACCTTGACCGTCGATCCCGCGACGGCGAGCACGGCTGGGCATTACACAGCGGTCGTCACCGACGGCTGCGCTTCGGCGACGAGCAGTCCGGCGGCACTCACGGTGCGGCCTCTCACGCAGATCACCACCCAGCCGCAGGGACTGGCACGCTGTGCGGGTCACAGTGCCATGTTCCAGGTGACCGCCGATGGCTCCGGGCTGGTCTATCGCTGGCGGAAAGACGGCCAGACTTTGACCGACGACGGTCATATCGCCGGCGCGACGACCGCCACTTTGTCCATCGCGTCGGTAACGCCGTCGGATGCCAGCGGCTACGACGTCGTCGTCACCGGCGACTGCGGCTCGCAGACCAGCGCCGCCGCAATCCTGACCGTGCCGCTGGCCACGCGGATCACCGCGCAGCCGCAGGGTCTGACGCTCACGGAAGGTACGGTCGCCGCGTTCAACGTGCTGGCCGCGGGTGCCGACCTGACGTACCAGTGGTTCAAGGACGGCCAGCCGCTGACCGACAGTGAGCACATCAGCGGGACGACCGATTCCGCGCTGAACCTGGGGCCGACCGTCCTCGCGGATGCCGGCAATTACGCGGTGCGAGTCACCGGGACTTGCGGCGAAGAGCTCAGCGCCGCGGCAGCGCTCGCCGTGCTGTCCGACGGCGATCACGATGGGATTCCCGACAGTAGCGACAACTGCCCCGACGTGGCGAACCCGACTCAGCTCGACACGGACCACGATGGCCTGGGCGACGCGTGTGACGGTTGCCCGAGCGACCCGGACAAGACCGCTCCGGGGGCCTGCGGCTGCGGCCGGCCGGATACGGACAGCGATCACGACGGAGTGCCCGATTGCCACGACGGCTGCCCCCACGATGCCCGCAAGACGGCGCCAGGCGCGTGCGGCTGCGGAACGCCGGACACCGACAGCGACCACGACCGCACGCCGGACTGCGACGACGGCTGCCCGCACGATCCGGAGAAGGTCGCGCCGGGAGCTTGTGGCTGCGGTGCGGCCGACACGGACAGCGACGGCGACGGCACGCCCGACTGCGACGACGGCTGTCCCGCTGACCCGCTCAAGACGGACGCCGGCGCGTGCGGGTGCGGCACGCCCGACACCGACACGGATGACGATGGCGTCTTGGACTGCAATGACAACTGCCCCGCGGTCGCCAACCCGGACCAGACCGACAGCGATGGCGACGGTGTAGGCGATGCGTGCGACGGCGATTCCGGGCGGACGCATCCGCCGCTGGCCGACTCTTCGTTCATTCGCGGCCTGATTGACCTGCTGACCGGGAACCCCGGCAGCAGCAACGCCGATTACACGGCCGGCGTGCTCGGGGGCGTGGTGAATTCGCTCGAACAGGGCGGCGACGGTGGCGCTGCCGGGCCAGGCGACCCCAACGCGAGTGCTGCGGACGGCACTGAACAGGGTACTTCGGTGGATGAGTCCGCGCGTCCCACCGTGGGCGGCCTCGCCTGCCCGGCCAGCAGTACCTTGTTGCTCGGGTTGACGTTAGTGGGGCTTCGCATCACCGGCGCGCGAAGAAAGGGAACGCTCTGATTCTCCGGTAAGTCAGAGTGCCCCCGTTTTCAGCACCGTGTGCCGCAACGTCTGGGCCGGGCGCTCGGCGTCGAAGAGCACCGCGTACAGCCGGTCGTGATCCTGGCCCGGATTGATGCACAGCGTCGCGCCCACCCGATCCGCAAAACTGCCGGTCACCAGCGGTGATTCGTGCACGTGCCCATGCAGCGCACACAAGGGCTGGCGCTCTTCGATGAAACGCCGCACCGCCCGCGAGCCGATCGGGACCGGCACCTTGGCGAGGCGGTCAAGCTTGCTGTCATAGGGCGGCGCATGGGCGACCAGCAGCCAGGGATGCTGAGCGGGCGGGACTTGGGCCAGCTCCTGCACCATGGTCGGCCCGCCGCCGAAGTGTTGCCGCAGGTCCACTTCGCGCACACACTGGCCGGCCGCATCCCACACGACGCCGCCGAACTCGGGGAGCGGGTCGCCCGGCAGGTCCAGCCGCTCGAAGTCCTTCACCCAATGGGGTGTCGCGGGCGTGCAATCGTAGCCGAGCAGCGTCAGCCCGTCGTGGTGCCAGGGCCGGCGCGGGTCCAGCAGGACAATCCGGCCGGCGTCGTGATGGGCTTGTAGCGCGTCGCGGCTGCAGGACCATTCGTGATTGCCCACGATGCACGCCACCGCCAGGCGCGGCGCCGCCGCCCGCCAGGCCGCGACCCGCGGCATAAACACGCGTTCGAGATGGGCGACCTGCGTGCCGAGGGGATCGTCACGCGCGCCATCGGGCAGCATGTCACCGCCGAGGATCAGTAGATCGGGGGTCTCCGCGCGGAGCACCTCTTCAAGCTGCTCGAACAGCTTCGGGTCCCCGTGCAGGTCGCTGGTGAAACAGATGCGCATCACTCACGCGCGGCAGTTATGAAGGCCGATGCGAGTCCTCAGTCAATGATATTGTCGATGCGCTGCTCGGCGTTGTCGAGGGCCTGCTCGGCAGAGGTGACGAGGCCGTCGGCCCGCTGGAGCACCCGCGGCTGGTCCCGGGCCGGCGCGAAGCGGTTGTGGTGCGGATCATCTCGCAGGCTGCACCCCGCCGTCAGCAAGACCGCCACCGCCCACAGCCATGACACCCTGGCTCTGCGCCGCCAGCACGACCCGCCGCGCGGCCGCGTGCGATTGTGCCTTTTCCTGAAAGTCATCGTCCTGCTTTCCCTGGGCGTAGGCGGTCAACGTGCCGCCCAGCTCCTTCCTATCGGCATGGGCCGGCCCGCAGATTGCGAGCGCAAGATCGTGCGCCCGCCTTTAGAATGTCAACCGAGCCCGCGCAGTACGGAGGAATGAGACGCCGTGTTCGAAATCAGCGTGACAGGTGAGTTTGTCGCCACGCATCGGCTGCGCTGCCCGGACGGCGGCTTCGAGCCGCCGCACGAGCACCGCTGGCGGGTCACGGTGACCTACGCCGGGCCGACGTTGAACGAAATGGATGTGTTGCTCGATTTCGGCCGCGCCCGATCGGACCTGACCGAAGTGCTCCGTACGCTGGAGGGACGCGACCTGAACGCCCTCGCCATGTTCGCGGCACGCAACCCATCGGCCGAGGCTGTCGCCTGCGCGGTGGCCGAGCGCCTGCCGCGCGAGATCGCTGCGGCCGTGCAGCTTCGCTGCGTCGCGGTCGAAGAGGAGCCCGGCTGCGTGGCCCGCTACTTCGCCCCCTGACCGGCGGATGTTCGGTTCTTCATGGATTTGCGACCCCGGGAGGGCGAGGCTCCCGCCGAGCCGCGGCGACGTCCGGCGTGTTCGGCTCAGCAGTCCCGGCGCGCCGGGATCGCCCTCCCGCGTTGGCTTCACCCGCCGGCGTTTCCCGCAAGTGCGTGAAGAACCGAATGTTCGCCGCTGCCCGCCGAATCCCCTGTTGGTGAGCGGCCCACAAGGCCCGCCCGCGCGCGGCGGCCCACGCATCCGCGGGGCGGCGTGCTGGTATAAGCCCGCAGGAGGCGTGTGGCGATCCGCCGGCGCACACCTATGGTGGCTTCGGGCCGGATGGTACCATGCCAGCGTGGCCGCGCGCGGTTTGCGAACTGACCAAGCTACTGGCGAAAGCGGGTGACGGATGACGACGGGCAATTCGAGGCGCTGGGTGTGGGGGATTGTGGCCGTGATGGCATGCACGACCGCCGCGCTGGCCGGTGGTGCTCCGCCCATCACGACGCAGGCGGCGGCCAGTGCGGCGGCCACGCTGCCGAGTGCCGAGCTCGCGTCGCCGGGCTTCTGGCCCGACCTGCAGTGGCCGACCGTTTGCTGGCTCGCAGCGGTCGTCATTCTCGCGTTGACCATCCGCCTCCGGCCGCTCCTGTCGCTGCGTAACCTGGACGGGCTGGTGCTGGCGGGAGCGAGCCTGCTGTTTGCGCTGCGTAACACCGCGGGCAACTCACCTTGGTGGCCGCAGACGTGGCCCTGGTGGGCGTACGCGGGGCTGACGGCGGTCAGCGTCTACTTCCTGCTGCGCGGGATCGGCCTGTTGCTGTCAACCAAGGGCGTGCTGCGCGCCGAGCCCGTATCGGACGGCGCCCGACTGGTGCTGTTGACTGTGGCCCTGGCGCTCTGCATCCAGCGCATCGCGACCGCCCCAGTTTCCGCCGGCTCGCGCGACGGCCTCGTGGGCGGGATCTACACCGCGGCGAGTGGAAAGCTGCCGTATGGCGACGCACCCGAGTTTGAGGGTCGTTCGCCCCTGCTGTATCTACTGCACGCCGGCGCAGTCCGGGTCGTCGAACCGACCCTCATTCCCGCCGGCGCGGCGATCGGTCGGCCCATGACCTGGGAGAACCGAAGCTGGTGGCTGGCCGAGCCGTGGGTGGAATCGGCCAACCTGGTCGCAGCGCGACTCGTGAACGCCGTGCTGTTCGTGGTGTTGCTGATCGGCTTGTGCGTGATTGGCCGACGGTGGCAGGTGCTTGGCGCCGACGGGACAATGCTGGCCGTTTTCTGCATCTTTCCGGGCACGCTCGAGTGCCTGGCGCATCCCGCCGTCATGCTGCCGGCCGCGCTGCTCACCTGGACGCTCGCTTTCGCGTTTCTTCCGGCTCTGGGTGGGTTGCTCGCTACGCTGTGTCTGGTCCTGGCGGGTGTTGCGTCGCCGTGGGCGTGGCTCGGTCTGCCGGTCTTGCTGGCGCATTTCTGGCGGCGCGGGTGGCAGGCTCTCGGTAGCACAGTCGGGCTGCTCGCGGGCGTGGCCGCGTGCGTGGGCGGGCTCGCCTGGCTCGTGCAGCCGGCCATCCCGCGCGCTAACGGCGCCCTGGCCCTGGCCGGACTCCAACCGTTGTATTCCTCGCGCCTGGCCGACCAGGAGACCGTGGTCCTCGACCGGCGCAACGTGCCCTCGGAGGACATCGTCTCCCCCGCCCTGTCCTCGCGAGTCTGGCGGTTCCTGATCGAAAGTGAGTCGGCGGCGTTGAAGAACGCTGAGCAGCCGCCCAGCGCCGTCAAGATCGATTGGCCGAACGGGGTGACTGCAAACACCGTCCTCTACCGGCAACTGGACGTCGCGCGGGCCGTGCTGCCGCTGGTTCAAACGCCATACCGCGAAGCCATCGGGCAGATGCCCGACGCAACACGGCTCCTGGTTGCCGCGCGCACGGTCCTCGAGGCGACCTGGGTGCCGGCTCACGCCGCAGAGCCCACGGTCGAAGGCGCCTGGCAACTTTGGGGCGGTCCGCCGCCCATGACCGAACGCTGGGTGCTCATCCGCCGGATCGTAAAGTCGGTGGTCGGGTTGCTGACGCTGTGGGCCACGCTGGCCGTTTTCGTCGGTCGGCGCGCCCGGCCGCGACATCTGCTGGCCACGTTGCTGATGGTCGCGAGTGGGACGCTGTTGGCCAGTGAGGCGGGGGCCGCGACAAACTGGGTCTGGCTGCTCCCGCTGGTGACCGCGATCGGGGCGGTACACGAACCGGCGCCGCCTGCCCCTGTGCGACCGGTCATGCCGCGCAGTGCTTCGCCGCTGCCGGACGAGGCCCCCCCGCGGATCACGATCGAAAGCCCACCGCTCAGCCCGCCGCCGTAAGATGCGGCCGTGTCGGCCGTGTCCTCCGCAGGTTGCGATTGACCACCGCGGCCCCGCGTGGTATCCAAGCAGCATGCCCACGCGCGAGACTATCGCGGTCCTCGACTTCGGCAGCCAGTACTCGCAGCTCATCGCCCGCCGGGTGCGCGAAAATCATGTCTACAGTGAGCTGCTCCCGCCGCACGTAACGCCCCAACGACTGCGCGAAATCGGCGTCAAAGGCGTCATCCTCTCCGGCGGGCCGGCGAGCGTCTACGCCGCGGGCGCGCCGCAGTGTGAGCGCGGCGTGCTCGAGCTGGGCATCCCCGTGCTGGGGATCTGCTACGGTATGCAAATCGCCTGTCAGCTTCTCGGCGGCCAGGTGCGCGCCGGGCAGACGCGGGAGTACGGCCGCGTCCGCCTGCGCGTGAAACGGCCGGAAGGCGTGCTGGCCCACTTGCCGGCCGAAATCAACGTCTGGATGAGCCACGGCGACGTCGTCACCGAGGTCGCGGACTGCTTCGAGAGCCTCGCGGTCACCGAGGGTTGTCCTGTCGCCGCGGTACGCCACAAAACCCTGCCGGTCTACGGCGTACAGTTCCACCCGGAAGTGACCCACACGCCCGACGGCGAGCAGATGATCCGCAACTTCGTGTACGACATCTGCGGCTGCCGCGGGGATTGGCGGGTCCAGAATGTGATCGAGTCGGCCGTGACCTCGATCCGGCAGCGTGTGGGTCCGCAGGAACGCGTGATTTGTGGGCTCTCCGGCGGGGTCGACAGCAGCGTCACCGCCGCGCTGGTGCATCGCGCGATCGGCGAGCGCCTGGTCAACGTTTTTGTGGACAATGGGCTGTGTCGCCGGCGCGAGGCGGAGCTGGTCGCAACGACGTTCCGCGACCATTTCGGGATGGACTTGCATGTCGTCGACGCCCGCGACCGGTTTCTGACGAGGCTGGCCGGCGTTCTTGATCCGCAGCAGAAACGTCAGATCATCGGCCACGAATTCATCGAGGTCTTCAAGCACGAGGCGAAGTCCATCGCGGGCGCACGGTTCCTCGCGCAGGGCACGATCTACCCCGATGTAATCGAGTCCGGCCACGGCCCGACCGGGCACTCCGCCGTGATCAAGTATCATCACAATGTCGGCGGTCTGCCGGCGGAGCTCGGCTTCGAGCTCGTCGAGCCGCTACGCGACCTGTTCAAGGATGAAGTCCGGCTGGTCGGCGAGGCGCTCGGCCTGCCCGAGAACCTGGTCTGGCGGCACCCGTTCCCCGGACCCGGTCTGGCGGTCCGCATCGCCGGCGAAGTCACGCCGCAGCGGCTCGAGCTGCTGCGCTCCGCGGACGAAATCCTGCTGGAAGAGCTGCACGCGGCGGGCTGGTACCGCAAGGTGGCCCAGGGCTTCGCGGTTCTGGTCCCGGTATCGACGGTCGGCGTGATGGGCGATGGCCGTTCGTATGAGGGGCAGAATCTGATCGTGGTCCGGCTGGTCGAGTCGAAGGACTTCATGACCGCGGACTGGGTACACATCGACTACGACCTGCTCGGGGCAATCAGCAACCGGATCATCAACGAAGTCCCCGGCGTGAACCGGGTCGCGTACGACATCTCCAGCAAGCCGCCGAGCACGATCGAGTGGCAGTAGCGGCCCCGGGGGGTGGTGTGGGCGTCCCGTCCGCGAATTGCGCGGCCGTAGTAGCGGCCCGCGCCCCCGCGCGGCCGTTGTAGCGCCGGACCTCTGTGTCCGGCGCAGCTATCAGCTCTCCGCCGTTAGCTTTCAGCTACCGCGAGGTACCGGCCTTTGGCTGGGGTCTGGCGCGGATTGACGCCTGGCGGGCGGGCAGGCGGGAATCCCGGCGGGGAGCGCGCGCGGGCGACGAGATTGTAGTATACTGTGTATGTTCTCGCTGAGTGGTGGTTCTGGAGAGGGCTTGCGCGCTGCAAAGCCCTGCGGCACAGCCTGACCCTCAGCGGGTGCCGGGGACAGCGTCGCACAGGGGCCCGTGGGAGAAGTGCGGCTATGAACGAACGTGGATGGAAACTGATCGCCGCGCTCGGGGTTGCGACTTTCCTGATGAGCGGGACAGCTTGGACGCTGGCCCAGCCGTGCGATTGGCTGCCGGGGGCCGGCGTGCCGGGCACCGACGGCACGGTGCGCGCCGCGACTACGTGGGATCCCGATGGGCCGGGACCGGAGCCTGAGCTACTCGTCATCGGCGGGGTCTTCACCGTGGCGGGGGACGTCGGGGCCAACAATATCGCGGCCTGGAATGGCAGTATCTGGCAGCCGCTGGGGTCGGGCGTCACCGGCGGCCGCTTCCCGGTGTACGCCCTGACGGCCTACAACGGCGACCTGATCGCGGGAGGCACTTTCACGACGGCCGGCGGCGCGGCGTGCAATTACATCGCCCGCTGGGACGGCAGCGCCTGGCAGCCGCTGGGATCGGGGATGAGCGATGCCGTGCGCGCCCTGACCGTCTATGACGGCGAGCTGATCGCGGCGGGCTGGTTCACGACCGCCGGCGGCACCACGTGCAACTTCATCGCCCGTTGGGACGGCAGCGATTGGCAGCCGCTGGGGTCCGGGATGAACGACCAGGTTCTCGCGTTGACGGTCTACAACGGCGAGTTGATCGCCGGCGGCGGGTTCACGACCGCCGGCGGCGTGACGTGCAACGGCATCGCCCGCTGGGACGGCAGTACCTGGCAGCCGCTCGGGTCCGGGATGGCCGGCCCCAGCTACCCGTGCGTGTACGCCCTGTCGATTTACAGCGGCGAGCTGATCGCCGGGGGTTGGTTCACGACCGCGGACGGCGTCGCGTGCGACTGCATCGCCCGCTGGAACGGCAGCGCCTGGCAGCCGCTGGGGTCGGGGATTAACGACACCGTGCGGGCACTCACGGTCTACAACGGTGAGCTGGTTGCGGGTGGCCAATTCGTGGCCGCTGGCGGCGTGGAGTGCCACTCGGTTGCCCGTTGGAACGGCAGCGTCTGGCAATCCCTGGCGTCGGGGATGAACTACGCGGTCCACGCCCTGACGGCTTACCCGCCGCAGGCGAGCGGATTGTTCGCCGGGGGCGAGTTCACGACCGCCGGCGGCGTGTTGTGCAACCACGTCTCCCGTTGGGACGGCGCCGCCTGGCAGTCGCTCGGGGGCGGAATGAACGACGCCGTGCGGGCCCTGACCGTCTACAACAGCGAGTTGATCGCCGGAGGTGAATTCTTGGTGGCGGGCGGCGTGGCGTGCAACCGCATCGCCCGCTGGAATGGCAGCACCTGGCAGTCGCTGGGTTCGGGGGTGAGCGACGGCGTGCGAGCCCTGGCGGTCTACAACGGCGAGTTGATCGCCGGGGGCTGGTTCGGGACCGCGGGCGGCGTGGCGTGCAACTACATCGCCCGCTGGAACGGCACTACCTGGCAACCGCTGGGGTCCGGGATGGGCAGCTACGTATACGCCCTGGCGGTCTACAACGGCGAATTGATTGTGGGGGGCTCTTTCACGACCGCCGGCGGTGTGCCGTGCAGCGGCATCGCCCGCTGGAACGGCATTACCTGGCAGCCGCTGGGGTCGGGAATGAACGGCGTGGTGGGCGCGTTGACGGTCTTCAACGGCGAGCTGATCGCCGGGGGCGCTTTCACGACCGCTGGCGGCGTGACGTGCAACTACATCGCCCGCTGGAACGGCATCACTTGGCAGCCGCTGGGGACAGGAATGAACATCGGTTCCGCGGTATACACCCTGACGGTCTACAACGGCGCACTGATTGCGGGGGGCTCTTTCACGACCGCCGGCGGTGCGACGTGCCGCTACATCGCCCGCTGGAACGGCCTCACCTGGCAGCCGTTGGGGTCGGGGATTGACGGTTACGGTTATGTGTATGCCTTGACGGTCAACAACGGTGAGCTGGTCGCCGGGGGCAATTTCACGAGTGCCGGTGGCGTGGCGTGCAGCAACATCGCCCGCTGGAACGGCAGCGCCTGGCAGCCGTTGGGGTTGGGGACGAACGGCATTGTGCGCGCCCTCACGGTCTACCCGCAGGTGGGTGAGCTGATTGCGGGGGGCTACTTCACGACCGCCGGCGGCCACGTTTCATCCTATTGGGCCCGCTGGGCGTGCGACATTTGCCCCGGCGACCTGAATTGCGACGGAGTCGTGGACTTCGGCGACATCAACGCGTTCGTGCTGCACCTGTCCGACGTCGCGACCTGGCAGTCGACTTACCCGGGCTGCAATCCGCTCAACGGAGACGTGAACGGCGACGAGAACGTGGACTTCGGCGACATCAACCCGTTCGTGGCCCTCATCGCCCAGTGCAGCATGGGGTGCAACTGCCCCGCACCGGTCGCTGGCCCATAGGCCCGCGGCGCAGCGGCCGACCGCGATCCGCCGTTTTGGAACCTTGGCGAGCTTGGCGCTCTCGGCGCCTTGGCGGTTAATACCGGCATGAGCAAACTGCGCTTCGGCATCTGCGGACTCGGGTTCATGGGACGGAGTCACTTCGCGCGGCTGCGCGCCCATCCGCAGGCCGAGATCGTGGCGGTCTGCGACCGAGACGAGCGTCGCCGCGGCGGCGACTGGCGCGACGCACTCGGTAATCTTGATTTCATGCCGGGACAGGGCGGGCGCGTGTCGCTGGCCGGCGTGGCGGCGTATGCGACGCCCGACGAGCTGATCGCCGATGCGAACGTAGACGCAGTATTGATCACGTTGCCGACGCCGCTGCACGCTGACGTCGCGGTCGCCGCCCTGCAAGCCGGCAAGCAAGTCCTGTGCGAAAAGCCGATGGCGACGCGGGTCGGCGCTTGCGATCGGATGATCCGCGCGGCCCAGGCGAGCGGCAAGACGCTCATGGTGGCCCAGTGCATTCGCTTTTGGCCGCAATACGAGATGATCAAACGCTGCGTCGACGAGGGCCGCATCGGCGCGGTGCAGTTCATGACTCTTCGCCGCCTGGGAAGCCCGCCCACGTACTCCGCCGGCAATTGGCTGCTGGATGGCCGCCAGAGCGGCGGCGCGCTCCTCGATCTGCACGTGCACGACGTGGACTTCGCCCACTATCTGCTTGGGGCTCCGGAGTCGATCTTCGCCCGCGGCACGCGCGGACCGTCCGGGGATTTCGACCATGTCGTCGCGACGTGGGGCTATCCACAGGGGCGCTACGTCGCGCTCGAAGGCGGCTGGGCGCTCGCCGCCCCGTGGACGTTCGACATGGAGATCGCGGTGCACGGCGAGCACGGCACGCTCGGCTGGGCCCTGTCGCGCGGCCGCGACGTCCTGCTGCGCACGAGCGGGGACAAAACCGAGCCGATTCCGTGTGACGGCGACGCCTTGCAGCACGAGCAGGACTACTTCATCGAGTGCGTGCAAAGCGGCCGGCCCGTCGCGCGGTGCACCCCGTTCTCCTCACGGATGAGCATCGTCCTCGCGTGGCTCGAGCGACGCGCGATCCAGACCGGGCGTGTCGTGCGGGTGTCCGAGCGCCTGAGGGCGACGTGGGGCCGTTAGGCGACGGCGAGAATTCTGGGGGTTATCGGGTGTGTTGCCGAGCGTCCGCGTAAGAACAGTTGGCTGGCCGTGCTCTCGGCGACGGCGGTCGAATTGCGGACGGCTCGCTTGACCTTCCGGGAGCAGTCACAAATACAATCCAACGATGAGGCGCAGCATACTCGTGACCGTATGGGCAATCGGGCTGGCCGGCTGCGCTGCTCCCCACCGGTTCACCGCGCTCGAGGCGACCCCAGGCGCATCGGCGCCAGCGAACCTGGCCCTCGGACCTTCGGCTGACCACGCCCGACTTGCGACCCTGCTGACCGAGCGTTCGGATTGGCCGTCCGTGAGCAACGGCTACCAGATGGACGACGTCACGATGTACTTCACGACGACGTACGATGTGCAGTCCCACTACGATCGGTTCGGCGCCTTGTATTACGAGGCGCAGTCGATTCGCTCGGGGGTGCGGGTCAGATAAAGGTGGACGCGATAGGGCGCGGCACTCTGGTACTTCCCCAGGGGGTTCCAGTTCATGAATAAAGTGTTGACGCGAACGGCGGGGCTGGCCGGCGGCAACGCGCTCGGCGCGGCGAAGGCATTGCGACGATAGATGAAGACCGGCTTGTTGGCCCAGGCGATGCAACTCAGCGGCGTGTGGGCACCCGGAAAGCGTGCCACAAGCTCGTATGCGCTGTGCCACCATGCCCGTGCGTGCGCCTGACCATCATCCGCCGTGAATACCAACCAGGTCGGGAGTGGCTCGCGGTCGAGGTTCGCGGGGGGGACCGGCGGCAACAGGAGCACCCGGCGGTGCGCAAAGTCCAGCGGGGGCACGGCGTAAGGCGCCGGCTCCTGCAGCACGCCGATCGCGTCCTCCGCGGCCATGTGCTCGACCAGGTAGCGGGCGGCCCGATACCGGGATTCATTCGCCCCGCGGGCGTCAATGTAGAACGAGCGCACGTACGCCGCCGGCTTCATCAGGGCCAGGACGGCAACCGCGAGCAGCCATCCGGCGATCGGATGGCGCCGCGCCACGGTCGCCACCGACCAGGCGGTCGCGACGTTCAGCAGCAGGACGGGCAGGATCAGAAAGCGGGCGAATTCGGCGGGCTTTCCGGCACCGAGCAGCACGCAAAGCACCAGCATGCCGGCGCCCGCGGCGGCACCGATGAGCGTGACCGCCGCCCGTCGCCGCAGCAGCAGGAACAGGCCCACAATTCCGATCACGGGGGCACTCGCGCCGGCGCTTTCGACCAGGAGCTGTCCGACGCGCACGGCACCGTCAAAAGCCTGGCGCATCTGGTCACGGTACATCGCCATGGAGTTGGCGATGTTGCTACCCAGAGCCGCTCGGCCGCTCAACCCGTTATAGAGAACATACGGGTTCAAGATGGCATAGACTAGCAGCGCCACCAGTGCGGCGAGGCCGAGTTGCGCCAGCACTCTGCGGCGTGGCGCCGCCGGTCGGGCCAATAGCAGCGCGGGCCAGAGCAGCAGCGCCGCGGCTCCCGTGAGAACCAACCCCAGGGCATAGCCGGCCTGAACCCCCATCCGCAGCACGGCCGTCCAGCGGCCCCGCGCGTGATAGTCCAGCGCACTGAGCGTCGCCCACAGGATCATGCACGCGGACGGCAGGTGCGGCTTGGCCTCCAGCACCGCGGTGATGAAGACCGGGCAGCACGCCACGCCGACCAGGGCCAGCCAGCCCGCCATGCGGCCCGCCGCCCGCCTGGCGAGCCGGTGAACAGCCAGCAAGGTCAGGGCCCCGAACGCCAGCGAGACGAGGCGGGCGACGACGTAGAAGCTCGCAAACCACTCGGGATGCACCAGGTAAACGCCGATGTCGCCCGTCAGCTTCACCCAGCCGGTCAACGCGGCCGCACCCAGCGCGGCCCCGACCAGGTAGAGATACCCGCCGCCGTACTGATACAGGTGCGGATCGAGGTCGAGCTGGCGTGGCCGCATGCGCTGGAGCGCGCGGAAGATGATCATCTCGTCCGGCTGACGCGAGTACAACCGGTAACGCCGCAGGATCTCCGCGCGGCTGGCCTCGTCGGCGGTGAGGTCAACGACCTCGTTGTGGACGTAGAGCGGATTGAGGTCGCGGTCGGCGCCGACCTCGCCGGTCCGGAGTTGCTCCAGGTCGCGGGCCGTCTGATAGCGGTCGGCGTTCCAGGGGGGCTCGTGGCCAAAGAGCAGGTCGTCGCACCGGGAGCTGGGCAGTCCCCAGAACAGCAGGGGGGCCATGAGCAGCGCCCAAAGCAACACGAGACGCGCGACGGTCCGGCGGCGGCGCCGCACCCGAGGTCCGCGCGGCACTAATGGGGGCTGGGCAGACATGACCCGATGACGTCCAACACCCCGAGGATTCCCAGCATGAGTCCGACGATGCCATTGACTGTGAAAAACGCCACGTTTACGCGGCTCAGGTCCCGCGGGCTGACCAGCGCGTTCTCGATCACGAGGAGGGCCGCCGCGATGACGACGCCAATGAAGTATAGGACGCCTAGGTGGGCGGTCCCACCGACGGCGAGCAGCGCGCCGATGGAGAGCAGATGGCACGCGCGGGCCAGCCAGAGCGCGGCCGCCACGCCCATCTGGGCCGGCACGCTGTACAGCCCGTGCTGGCGGTCGAACTCCGTGTCCTGGCAGGCATAGATCAGGTCAAAGCCCCCGATCCAGAAGGTCACCGCCACGAGCAGCAGCCAGGCGGGTGCCCCCAGCGTGACCGGGTTGACCGCAATCCACGCCGCGACCGGCGCGCAGGCAATTCCAAAGCCGAGAATGAGGTGCGACCAGCGGGTGAAGTGCTTGGTGAACGAGTATCCGCACAGCAGGGCCAGCACCGGCACGGACAGCCGCAGCGGCCACGGATTGCGCTGCAGCCAGAGGAACCCGGCACACGCCAGCACGAAGACGGCGCACGCGGCGCCGAAGAACGCCCACGCGGCTTTACCGGTGATGAGCCCGCGCGGCAAAGCGCGCTGTGCGGTGCGCAGATTCGCGGCATCCCAGCGCAGGTCGACAATTCGATTGAACGTCATGGCGGCGCTGCGGGCGGACACCATGCAGAGCACGATCAGCCCCACTTGCGACCAGGTGGGCAGTTGCGGACGCGCCGCGAGGAACGTCGCCAGCAGGGCGAATGGCAGCGCAAAGAGGGAGTGCGCGAACTTGATCATCTCGGCCCAGGTTCGCACGGTGGTGAGGAGCGCCGCCACGGGTCACTCCTGGGATGCGGGTCCCGGCCGTGACGCCGTGAGCGCAGCGCGAAGGCCGGCCTGTGGATCCCAGCGCGTGTTCAGCTCGTGGGCCAGCCCGAGCAGATCCAGCACTCGCCCCACCACGAAATCCACCAGCTCGTCGAGGGTCGTCGGGCGCATGTAGAAGCCCGGCGACGCGGGACAAACGAGGCCGCCGGCCTGGCTCACGCGGAGCATGTTCGCAATCTCGATCTGACTGAGCGGCATTTCCCGCGTGACCAGGATCAGCCGGCGGGCCTCCTTGAGCGTGACCAGCGCTGCCCGCGTAATGAGGTTGTCCGCCAATCCGGCCGCGACCTTGGCCAGCGTGTTGCTGCTGCATGGACAGATCACCATCCCGTCCGTGTGAAATGAACCGCTGGCAATCTGGGCGCCAAGGTCACGGCAGGGGTACAACGTTGCCGCCGGCGCCGCGCTGGCCACCAGAGCTTCCGGCGTCAGGTGGCGCAGATCCAGCTCGTCGGCCAGCACGCGCAGCCCGCAGGGCGAGGCGACCAGGTGCAAGTAGGCCCCGCTGTCGACGATGCGCCGGGCCAAGCGGCGGGCGTACACGGCACCGCTGGCCCCCGTAATGGCCATCACGATCTGCTTCACGGCGACACCGCCGTTTGTGTGCTGGGCGCCAGCTTCGGGTCCAACATGCGGAGCCGCTCGCGCGCCCGCTGGGCCCAACAGCTCTGTCCCCAGCGCGCTGCGACCTCGCGCAGGCGAGCGATACCCGCGCTACGGCGGGCCTCGTCGTTCGTGCCGAACGCTTGCGCCTCCAGGTCCGCCAACTCGAACATGGCCTCCGGTACCGCATCGCCAGTGGGGAAGCGCGCGATGCACGCCAGCAGCTTGGTGGCGCGCTCGGCGCGCTCGGCGGCCGCACTGGCCCAGCGGACCACCAGGTTGTCGAACAGCGCACTGTCGGGATAGCGGTACGCTAAGCGCTGCAATTGGTCGCGGTAGCCGCGGCGATGGGAATCCAGCCCGGCGAGCGCCTGCAGCGGCGCAAGCCCATACTGCGGATCGTCGCGGTTGGCGAGGATCAACTCACGCACGCGGGCCGCCTCGAACAGGTCCTGATCGGGCTCGTATCCCAGGCTGGCTTCCGGCGGGCGGGTGTTCAGCAAGGCCCGCCGGCCCGCCGGCCCGGGCTGGGTATCGGCCCGCCGGGCGCTCCCTTCGGGACCGGAACGGAGCGTGAGGGCCGCGAGGGCCCCGGCGGCGTCGCCCTTGCGGAGGCGAAGCTGGGCCACGTGCAAGCGGGCCGCCACGGCCAGCGGCGAGTGCGGGCATTGCTCCAACAGCGTGGTCCAAATGGGTTCCGATTCGACGTGCGGAAAATCTGTGTACAGCTCGCGCTGCGCCGTTTCGCCCACCAGCGTACGTTCGTCCAGCCGGGTGTCCAGGGCCCGGGCCTGGATGAAGAGCACGTTGGGCACGTACCGGCTGGTAGGATGATCGGCGATGAAGTTCTTGCACGCTTCAAACGCTTCGCGCCGGTCGTCCAGCAGGTCGAGCAGGAGACGGCGCGAGATGCGCTGCTTGAGCGCAATCTGCTCCACCGGATCGGCGCTCCAGATCGCAAGCAGCGCGCTGCGCCGCGGCTCGCGGTCCAGGCCCGGCATGGTCCAACTGTGCAGCAGGGCAAGGATCGTGTCGGTCGCGTCCTGCACCGGCTCGAAGCGCTCCGAGCGCGGGCCGTACTTGGATTCGAGCACGCGGTAGTGCAGCTCGTCCACGCCGACGTACGCGTGAAAAAGCACGGCGGGCGTCGCAAACATGACGGCAATCAGCGGGGCCACCGCGCCCGGCCGGTAGTTGACCAGGTGGGCGATGAAGATGATGCCCGCCATCATCGTGCACGCCGCCAGGATCGCCAGCAGCCACGGCCCGGCCAGCAGCAGCTTGCGCTCGGGGGAAATGCTGGCGGCGAGCGGGTCGCTGGGGCCGCGCGTGGCCAGGTACAAGTACAGCAGGATGGGCAGCATCCCGACGAGCGCGGCGCCGAAACGGAACGACATGCGGAACGGCCGCACGGCGGCGAGCACGCAGCTCGCCAGCAAGGTGATGGCCATCCAGGGCAGGTGCGCGAAGACGAACACGGCCGCGATGAACGGGAGGGCGCTGCGAAAGCGGTACAGAATCGCAACCGAGATCGGCACCGCGACGATCGACGCAAACAGCAGCCCGATCACGACCCCGTGAATCGGCGTCTGATCGACGCTGATCGGGAACAGAATGAAGTCGTAGAGGTTCTGGGTTTGCGGGCCCCAGAAACGCAGCGGCTCATAGTACGCCGCCAGCGAGAAGCTGAACGCGCTGCCCGAGTGCAGCCACTCCGTGAAAACACACAACCCGCAGAACAGCAACAGGTTCACGAGCAGCAGCGCCAGGGTCCGGTAGCGATGCCTGCCGCTCGTCCGAGACCAGACGTCGGTCAGGACCGGCTGCAGCAGGGGGTCCGCCGGGGCGGGCAAGTTCCGGGCTTGGACTTCGGGTGCGGCGGGCGGAGCTCCGGGTCCGGGGCCTGCGCTGCCGCCGGCCGCTGCGACCGCTCCGGGAGCCGACGGAACCGACTGCAACGCCGGCCCGGCAGTCGTCGGGTTGTCGCCAGCGCGATTCTCGGCGGTGGCCTCGGGCATGAGCGATCATGGTACCCGAGGGCGGGTGGCAACGGAACACCGAATTCGTCCGCCGCGCCGGACTCCCGGGTCGGCACCGACCATTGCGGTTGCGTGTTGCGATTCGAAAGTTAGGATGCCTTGTCGCCGCGTCGCCCCAGCTTCGGTGGCACAGCGGCCTCCCGCTGCGGGCTCGCTCCGGCCGGCGGCGAGCCAGACCACAGCGCCTCAGCCGCGGGCGGCTGGGCCACAGCGGCGCGGTCCAGGACTGAGCCCCATGTACTGGATCAGCAAAGCCATTCACCGGCTGGGACGGTTAAAGCGCCGCACCCTGATCCTGTTCGCGGTGCTCGGGCCCGGCATCATCACGATGGTGGCCGACAACGATGCGGGCGGCATCTCGACGTATGCGCAGACCGGCGCGAAGACCGGCTTCAACCTGCTCTGGGCGTTCATCCTCCTGGTGCCCATGGCCTACTACGTCCAGGAGATGACAGTCCGGCTGGGCGCGGTCACCAAGCGCGGCCACGCCGAGGCCATCTTCGACGGCTTCGGCCCGTTCTGGGGCTGGTTCTCGATCTTTGACCTGGCGCTGATCAACTGGCTGACGCTGGTCACCGAGTACATCGGCATGACCCAGGCGATGAGCCTGTTCCACATTCCCCCGTGGGTGACGTTCATCGGCGTGACGGCCTTGCTGCTCGGAATCGTCGTCACCGGCCGCTACTGGACGTTCGAAAAGATCACGCTGTTCTTCTGCCTGTTCAACCTGGTGTACATCCCCGCGGCACTCTGGGCGATGCAGACCGGCAACGTGGCCGAGGGCTGGGCCGCCGTGGGCCAGGGCTTCTACAGCCCGCATTTCCAGTTCAGCCGCACCTTTGCGCCCGCCGCGCTGATCACGCTGATCATGGCCAACATCGGCACGACCATCACCCCGTGGCAAATCTTCTTCCAGCAGTCGGCGGTGGTGGACAAGGGCATGGAAATCAAGGACGTGAAGTTCGGCAAGATCGACACGTTTGCCGGTGCCTTCACGACCTGTCTGGTCGCGGTCTTCATCATCATCGCCACCGCGGCGGTGTTCTACTATCACCCCGCCGGGCGAATCGCCGTCGAGTCCGCCGCCCAGACGGCCGCGAAAATGCCCGAAGTGATGCCCAGCGCGACGCTCGGGTACTGGGCCAGGGTCTTGTTTGCCATCGGCCTGTTCGACGCGGGCCTGCTGGGGGCGTTGTGCATCTCGCTCGCCACGAGCTGGGCCCTGGGCGAGGTGTTCGGCTGGGCCCACTCGCTCAACAAGTCCGTCCGCGACGCACCGTGGTTCTATTTCGCCTACGTGGGGATGCTCCTTTCGGCGGGCGTGGTGTCGCTGATCGCGAGCATCGATATCCAGAACATCATCACCATCTTCGTGCAGGTCGTGGCGGTCACGCTGCTGCCCGCGGCGCTGCTTTTCCTCATTCTCCTGTTGAACGACAAGGCCCTGATGGGCGAACATGTCAACACGCGCTGGCAGAACGCCGCGAACTGGAGCATTGTCATCTTTGTCGTAGCGGTATCCACGTTGTACGGTCTGTCGGTCCTGTTCCCGGAGATGTGGGGAACGGGTAGGTAAGGTGCGACCATGAGCACGGTCCCGACCAACCACGCGCCCAAAACTCCCGGCCCACCACCCACCTCGAAAGACCCGCTCAGCACGTATTTCTCGGAGTTGCTGAAGCGGCCGATCTGCGTCGGCAAGATCAAGGACCGCATCGGCCGGCTGTCAGACCTGGTCTTCCGCTTCGGCGATCCGTACCCCGAGGCGGTCGGCATCTACATCGAGCATGGGTGGGGCAAGCCGACCGAGTTCGTGCCTTGGGAGAAGGTCGGCCGGATCGAGGACGACGCGATCTTCGTGGCACCGCCGGAAGGTGGGCGCTATCCCCCGTTCGTGGATCAGCCGGGCTGGCTTCTGCTGAACGAGCACCTGATGGGCCGTACGATCCTGGACATGGACGGGCGGCGGATCGAGGTCGTCAACGACGTGCACCTGCTGGCCTCCAAGGGCCACCTGCTGCTGGTGCACGTGGACGTGTCCTTCAATGGCTTTCTGCGCAAGTGGGGCCTGGGGCATCTGTTCCGCGGCAAGGACCGCCTGATTTCCTGGCGCTACGTCCAGCCGCTGTCCCTCGAGGACGTCGGCGCCTCCGACTCGGTTTCCCTGTCGATCACGCGGCGTCAGCTCCAGGAACTGCCCGGCGAAGACCTGGCCGATGCACTCGAGCAGGTCTCCCGCGAGGAGCAGCAGGCGATCTTCTCCGCGCTCGACAGCGAAAAAGCCGCCGAAGCCCTGGTCGAGGCGGAGCCGCGGGCCCAGCGGCAGCTCATCGCGAACCTGCGGCGGGAACGGGCCCGCACGATCCTGTCGGAGATGTCGGTCCCACAGCTCGCCGACCTGCTGTCGGTGTTGCCGCACGAGGATCAGAGCAAGATGCTGGGGCTGCTGTCGGCCGCCGAGGCGGAGCGGATCAAGACTATCCTTTCTGAGCGTGAGGTCACTGCCGGCACGCTGCTATCGACCGATTACGTGGCGGTGCCGAAAGAGACCACGGCCGGCCAGGTGCTGCGCGAGATTCGCGAAGCACGCCGCGAGCACGGCGCGATCTCCTACGTTTATGTCATTCAGTCCGAGACGAAGCTATTGCTGGGCGTGGTGGACCTGCGGGACCTGGTGCTGGCCGCCGACGGCACGCCCCTCGCTGAGCTGATGGCCTCGCCGGTGGTCGCGGCGGAGGTGGACGACGTGCGCGAGGACCTTGCCGAGCTTTTTGCGAAGTACCATTTCCGGATGCTGCCGGTGGTGGATGCGCACGACTGTTTGCTGGGTGTGATTCGCTATAAGGACATCATGTCGGGTCTGCTGACCCGCGCGAAGGGGTAGCGGCCGGGCTCTGTCCCGGCCGATGTCGCGTCGGCCCTCCCGGCGCGCCGGGACCGACGACGAGGACGGCACTGCTCCAGAGCAGTGGCACACGATGCGTGAGGACCGCCATGCCGCGGATCAGGACAACGCCGATGGTGAAGATCGCCCTCTACGGCCTGCGAATCTACCTCATCGTGCTGCTCGGGCTGATCCTGCTGAAGTTCATCCGCACCTTCCTCCACCACGGCGCGCCGCCCTGATGCCGAAGCACCTCTGCGACCGCGGCTATGGGCATGGAATCGGCGGCTCGTGCCCCACGAACAAGGCTACGAAGGGGTTGATGTCGCCGAACGAGCCCTGACCGTACGTGCCGTCACCATTGATGTCGCCATTCTCCGGCGGGCAGCCGGGAAACTCGGCCTGCCAATTTGCGAAAATGGAAAGGTACGTGACAAACGGGTTGATGTCGCCGAAATCGATATAGCCGTCGCAGTTCAGGTCGCCGATGCAGGGGGAGCACTCATTCGGCGCGCAGTCGCTGCCGAGCTCATCGGGCCAGCCGCCCACGGCCGTGCAATCCGCCTTGGTCAGCATCTGGCACGTCCCGTTCGGGAAACAGCATGCCCCCGTGACTGGGGTCCAGCGCGCCACGTATGCGCAAGGCTGCTCGCCGGCGGCCGTGAAATACCCCCCTGCGATCAGCTCGCCCGCCTGCGGCGGGTAGACCGTTAGTCCCCAAACATGGTCGTTCATCCCGAACGCCAGCGGCTGCCACGCACTGCCGTTCCACGCCGCGACGTAGTTGCACGTCGTGCCGCCGGCGGTCGTAAAATAGCCCCCCGCGATCAGCTCGCCGCTGTACGCCGCCAGCGCGCGCACCCCATCGTTCATCCCCGCCCCCAGCGCCTGCCACGCGCTGCCGTCCCAGCGCGCGATGCGGTTGCACGTCCCACCGCCGGCGGTCGTGAAGTTGCCCCCCGCGATCAGCGCGCCATCCCAGCCCATCAGGACTTCCACTGCGCCGTTTGTCCCCGACCCCAGTGGCTGCCACGCGCTGCCGTTCCAGCGGGCGATGCGGTTGCACGTCACGCCGCCGGCACTCGTAAAGCCGCCTCCCGCGACCAACTCACCGTTGTGAACCGCCAGCGCGTAGACCGCACTGCTCATCCCCGACCCCAGCGGCTGCCATCCGCCGGCAGCCGACCAGCGGGCGATGTTGTCACAGGTCACTCCCCCAGCCGTCGCGAAATAGCCTCCCACGATCAACTCCCCGTTGTAGACCGTCAGGGCATACACATAGCTGTTCGTCCCCAGCTCCAGCGGCTGCCATCCGCCTGCGGCGGACCAGCGGGCAATGCCATCGCACGTCCCACCATCGGCGGTAGTGAAAGTTCCGCCTGCGATCAGCTCTCCGTTATAGACGGTCAAGGCGTAAACCGCGCCGTTCATCCCCGACCCCAGCGGCTGCCACGCGCCTCCATCCCAGCGGGCGACATGATTACACGTTACGCCCCCCGCGGTGGTGAACTCGCCCCCCACGATTACCTCACCGTTGAAAACCGTCACCGCGTAGACGGCGTAGTCCACCCCGCTGCCCAATGGCGCCCAGTCGTAGCGCGGGCAAGGATTCGGCGTGCAGCTCGTACCCGCACCTTGCCAGACGTCTTCGCACATGCCCGACAGCGTAAAGGTGCAGGAACCGTCGAGTGCGCAGCACGCGCCGCACTGGTCGGACCCGCAGAACGTGCCGTCCCCGAGGTACATGCCGCCTGGGGCGCAGTCTCCTGGACCGACCACGGCGCTCATCTCGCAGTGACCGTCCCCAAAGCAGCACGCGCCGGGCTGGGGACACAGATTCGGCGTGCATGTCGTCCAACTGCCCGCGTACGTGCCGCCCGCCGGGCTGCAATCGAATGGTATCAGCACTTCGCACTGCCCACCCGGGAAACAGCACGCGCCCCAGGCCAAGGTCCAGCAGGCTACGTATCCGCACGGATGTCCGCCAGCAGTTGTGAAATCGCCCCCCGCAATCAGCTCCCCGTTGTAAACCGTCAGGCCGTTAACTTCGTTGTTCATCCCCGACCCCAGCGACTGCCAGACGCTGCCGTTCCAGGCGGCGATCCGGTTGCACGTCACGCCGCCAGCGGTAATGAAAGTGCCCCCCGCGATCAGCTCGCCGTCGCAGACCGTCAGTGCTTCCACCAAGGTGCTCGTCCCCGACCCCAGCGGCCGCCAGGCGCTGCCATCCCAGCGGGCGATGCGATTGCAGGTCACGCCATCGGCGGTCGTGAAATAGCCCCCCGCAATCAGTTCCCCGCTGTAAACCGCCAAGGCGTTAACTGAGCTGTTCATCCCCGACCCCAGTGACTGCCAAGAGCTGCCGTTCCAACGGGCGATGTACTTGCACGTCGCACCGCCCGCCGACGTGAAACTGCCTCCCGCGATCAGTTCCCCGCTGTAAACCGCCAAGGCGTAAACTGGGCCGGCCATCCCCGACCCCAGCGGCTGCCAGGTGTTGCCGTCCCAGCGGGCGATGCGGTTGCACGTCACGCCGCCGGCGGCCGTAAAAGAGCCTCCCGCGATCAGTTCGCCGTTGTAGACCGTCAGGGCGTACATGTAGTTGTTCATCCCCGACTCTAGCGGCCGCCAGGCGCTGCCATCCCAGCGGGCGATGCGGTTACACGTTACGCCGCCGGCGGTCGTGAACCTGCCACCTGCAATCAGCTCGTTGTTGTACGTCGTCAGGGCGCTTACGCCATCGTCCATTCCCGCCCCGAGCGGCTGCCACGTACTGCCGTCCCAACCGGTGATGTAGTTGCACGTCACACCGCCAGCGGTCGTGAAAGCGCCCCCCGCAATCAGCTCCCCGTTGTAAACCGCTTCGGCCCAAACGCCGCCGTTCGTCCCCGACCCCAGCGGTCCCCAGTCGTCCTGCGGGCAAAGGCCCGCCGTGCAAGCCGTGCCCACACCTTGCCAGACACCTCCGCACAGCCCCGACAGTGTGAAAGTGCAGGAAGCATCGAGCGCGCAGCAGGCGCCACATAGGTCCGAACCGCAAGATGTGTCGTCCCCCAGGTACGTCCCGCCGGCAGCGCAATCTCCCGGCTCGGTCACAGTGCTCATCTCGCAGTGCCCGTCTGCGAAGCAGCAGGCGCCGGGCTGCGGACACGCACTCGGAATGCAGGCCGTCCAACCGCCCGCATAGGTCCCGCCCGCTGTGCCGCAAGCTGACGGTGCCAGCACCTCACAATGTCCGTCCCCAATGCAACACGCGCCCCAGGCCAAGGTCCAGCGGGCCACATATCCGCAGGAATGCCCGCCCGCCGTCGTGAAATCCCCTCCCGCGACCAGCTCGCCATTGTACACTGCCAGGGACCTCACAGTGTCGTTCACCCCCAATCCCAGCGCCTGCCAGGTGCTGCCGTCCCAGCGGGCGACGCTATTGCACGTCGCACCGCCAGCCATCGCGAAATTTCCCCCTGCTACTAGTCCGAAGTTCCGGTGCTCCGAAGTCGTAACTCGCGCTTGCGCCGGGGATTCCGCCGAAGTGGCCGGTTGCGTACTGCCTACAGCCTGACCTGCAGCAGGGCCAGGGCGTGCTGCTGCAGCGGCGTGGG
>Ga0315285_10001335_pt1 | contig 25924 bp, 25 predicted proteins | sample YL17G09_36_MG_FD_203698 | JGI IMG/M metagenome (GOLD analysis project Ga0315285, IMG submission 203698) | Sediment microbial communities from Yellowstone Lake, YNP, Wyoming, USA - YL17G09_36 | ecosystem: Environmental > Aquatic > Freshwater > Lake > Sediment | place: USA: Wyoming | collected... | reverse complement strand
CTTGAATAGCGTGGCCAACGGGCGCATCCTCCGAGAGTCACCATTCGAGGAACTCTACATCCAGCCTGCAGCCGGCGACGGCGGCGGCGCGATCGGCGCCGCCCTCTACGCGTACCATGCGCTCCTGCGTAACCCCCGGTCGTTCGTCATGGAGCATGCCTACTGGGGTGAGGAGCATCCCCCTCAGGCGATCGAGCGGTTCCTCAAGGAGAAAGGCATTCGCTACCGGCGCTACGAGGACGAGGCGAAACTCATCGCGCGGGCGGTGGACTGCCTCCAGGCCGGGAAAGTCATCGGCTGGCTGGACGGTCGATTTGAATGGGGGCCGCGGGCCTTGGGGAACCGCAGCATCCTGGCGGACCCGCGACGCGCGGACATGAAAGACATCGTCAATACGAAAGTCAAATTCCGAGAGCCCTACCGCCCGTTCGCTCCATCCGTGCTGGTCGAGCGCGCCGAGGAGTACTTCGAGATCCCGGCGGCTGCGCGGCACTATCCGGCGCGCTTCATGCTGTATGTGGTCGGGGTGCGGGACGGGCAGCGTGCGCGGCTGCCTGCAATCACCCACGTGGACGGGACCGGTCGCTTGCAGACGGTGGGGAAGGAGAGCAACCCAAGGTACTGGCGACTCATCGACGCCTTTGGCCAGGCCAGCGGGGCGCCCGTGCTGCTGAACACCTCGTTCAATCTCAAGGGCGAGCCGATCGTGAACACGCCAGAGGAGGCTTTCTCGACATTCGCCCGAAGCGGGTTGGATGTGCTGGGCCTGGGGGACTATGTGATCGAGAAGCCACTGGGGAAGTTGAGCCGACAGGGCTAGGGGAGCACGTGCATGCGCATGATGGAGAGTTTAGCGAGTCGGCTGGGAATCGCCGGAGAACTGCTCCAGTTCTTTTGGCAACACAAGTGGTGGTGGCTCACCCCGATGATCGTGGGGCTCCTGCTCTTCGGCGTTCTCGTGATTTTCGGCCAGACGTCCGCGATCGCGCCATTCATTTACACTCTTTTTTAGCAGCATGCGGGACAGGGGCTGGGTGTTGGGGGCGGGGCATATCACGTCAACCACAGCGATCAGGATGGCCTGGTCCGCCGAGCCGCATGAGTTGCAGGCGGGTGCGGACACACGGAGGGCGCCTCGACGGCTTGCCACGTCCCCCGGGGGATCGGAAACGGGTGGAAGGGGCCCTCGACCATGACGCCCCCCCTCACACCCCAGGTTCCTCATGAGGGGGGTGGCCTCCCGAAGGGATCCTCACGGTTCCGCCCGCTCTCGATATATGCGGTTTCCTGCACAGTCGCCTGCCTGCTCATCCATGCCACCTCGGGTGTTCTCATATACATTCTGGCCACGATCGGAGTGGTGACGCTCATCTTCGTCATCCGCGAGGTCGGGATCCTCGTCGCCCAGGCCTGCGGACGCCGCATCGCCCTCCGCGGCCTCAATCGCCTGGCGCTCGTGGCCGGGGGGTTCATGGGGTCCCTTGTGGTGCTGGAGGCGGCCCTCCAGCTCCTTGCCCTTTTCACCACGGTGCCCAGGTGGGCACCCCGCGTCGGGGCAGACCTCGTCATGCCGGAGGCGTGGAAGCTGCAGCGGATTCACCTCGAGGGGACGAAGTCCGCCTATTACTGGCAGGGCCACCTCCACGTGCGCAATCACGACAACATGCGGCTCATCGACGACTTCCCGCCGAAGTGGCCTGGGATCTTCCGCGTCATCGTCCTCGGGGACTCCCTCACGTACGGCAAGGGCATCGCCCAGGAGGACACCTATCCGGCGGTGATCGAGCGGGAACTGGGCAAACAATTCCGGGTGGAGGTGCTCAACTTGGGCGTCGAGGGAGCGCAGAGCGAAGACATCTACCGCATCCTTCGCGACAAGTCGCCAGTCCTGCGGCCGGACCTCGTTGTCTACGGGGCTTGCCTCAACGACTTCTTGCCTTCCGGCGTGGGCCAGTACGAGAGCACCCCGCGGCTCACGGTGCCAGTGCCCTTCAAGCACCGCTTCAGAAGGCACACGCTCTTCGGGTATCTGCTGGATCGAAGGTACGATGCGCTGCTCATACACCTCGGGATTCGGGACGATTTCCTCGGGGACATCTTGCGCAACTTCGACGGCTACCAGGTGCGCTTCGGCCGGGACGTGAAGGCCATGAACGACCTCGTGATACGCGCTGGACTGCCCCCCATGGTGGCAATGGTCCTTGATCAGTTCCCGGATCCGAAGGGGAAGGGTTTCGCGGTCGGCCAGGTGGCCGAACGGCTCATGTCGGCGGCAGGCATCCGGGTGATCCCCAGCGAGGGCTACATCCGCCAGAATGAGGGCCGCACGCTGGACTGGCGGGTCAGCCCCTGGGAGTTACATCCGAACGAGAAGGCCAACAGGGTTTTTGCGGCAGAGATCACGCGGGTTCTCGAACAGCTCCCCGAACTCCAGCCGTACCGTCAGGGGGACGTCGCAGGGGCCGGGGACCGAACGTCAGCAGCCGAAAGGGCGATTGCGAGTGGAGAGGGAAAGCGACAGCGATGAAAAGCATCGAAAGCCGAAGGGGCGGACCCCGTCCCCGGCACGGACGACCGGACGCCCCTGGAGGTCCGCCGATCGTGCCTGCGTCGAGCCTTCGTCCCGAGCTCAGGCCGAGGGGCTCAGGCGAGACGGGCCCGGCTCATTCGGAAGGTGTACGAGGTCGATCCCCTTCTCTGTCCCCGCTGCGGGGGCACAATGAAGGTGATCGCCGTGATTGAGCCTGCCTGTGCTGACACCTGTCTGCGTCGCAGCCGCGACAGGCAGGCGGCAGACAGGCGCCCGGCGGTCGTCCGACAGATTCTCGCCCACCTGGGTCTCCCCACCGGAGCGCCCAGCTTTCGCGCGCCGCCCGACCCGCCCGATGGCGTGCCGGCTGGCCGGCCCCGCGAGTGGTCCTATGAACCGCCTCTCGACCTGCCTGTGCGCCTGCCTGCCCCGCCGGGGCGGTAGGCAGGTCGCACCTGTCTGCCGTCGCGTGGCGACAGGCAGGCGCAGACAGGCGACCCTCCCGTCCCCGATCCAGTGATCGTGTAGCGGGGGCCTTGGGGGTTGGTCTGTCCCGACGGCCCATCCGGGCACCCAGGGGTTGCACGATTTCGGTTGACCCGCCAGTCCGCCGGTGGTGGCGTCCCCGTCAACCTCGGCTCTGGGGTAGGTTCCGTCCCCGGCTCGGCCGTGCCCCGGTTACGCCGTCCCGGCGGTGGACGCCTTCTGGCCGGGCGCTGGTTTCCAATTTCCTATCCGGTTTTCCCGTGAAACGAAGATGATGCCGCGTGGCTCAGGCGAGAGCCTATCGCTCACCGGTGGAGTGTGTCAACGGAAAGTGCTTCCCTGGACGCTTGCCAGGGTCACGTGAGGGCCTTCTCCCGTCGCAGAGGAAGGGCCGGGGAGGTCCCGGGCTACTTCTTATCCATGCGGGGCCACGCTTTCCTAATGTATCCAGCGCGCCCGTGAGCAGGCTCAAGTTCGATGCGAAGCCGATGCTTGAGAGCGCTTGCCGCCTTCGCCAGCGTCGTGAGGGTGTATCCCCGGTAGTCGCCGCGCTCCAGGCGGGCAACCGTAGGCTGAGACGTGCCCATCCGCCGTGCCAAGCCTTCCTGGGTAAGCCCTTCCGCCTGACGGGCTTTCGCTATCTGCTCGGCAATCCGTAGGCGCTGGAGTTCGGCTTCGTACTCCTCGGCGAATTCCGGGTCGCGAAGTTCTTCCTTGAGGGACCGACGGAACGGGGCGCTCCTAGCCATGGCTCAACTCTCCTGCAACTCCCGCAACCGGGCGTGAGCGGTCTCAAGTTCTCGGGTGGGGATGGCTCGGGTCTTCTTCAAGAAGCCGTGCAGCAATACGATCCTCTGGCCTGGAAAGAAGGCGTAGAGAATCCGCACCTCATGCCGGCCCGCACTCACCCGCAGCGCGAACAAGCCCTCGCCGATGGCTTTTGAGATCGGGGCCGCTGCACGATTGCCCACCTCCTGCAGATGGGTGAGGTGAGCCCGCACCCTGGCCCGGACCTTGGTCGGGAGACCGTTGATAAAGTCCTCCACAGGGCTCTGACCATCATCCCGCTCGTACCGTTCAAGCATCCAGGCCACAGGTGCTTTATATCACCTTTGATATCGGCAGACAAGCGCTTTCCCGTGCGATCGGTCGAGTGTCGGGGCGCGGCTGGCGCAGGATCCGGGACACCGAGCCATTGGGCGCCTTATCGCGTTGGGCGCCTTCTGGCCGGGCGCTGGTTTCCAATTTCCGGTTTACCAAAGAAAAAGCCGCGTAACTCTGCGCTACGCGGGCTTTCTCCTTGATTTTTCTATGGTGGGCCCAGGAGGACTCGAACCTCCGACCGTCCGGTTATGAGCCGGTGGCTCTAACCAACTGAGCTATGGGCCCAAGTCAGATGAGCAGAAGGCAGGCGACAGCGGGCAGTATAATTCACACCTCCGGACATGTCCAGCCGTCCTGTACCACCCTCAAACGGTCTGGCCGATCACGCCTCTCATACCGCCGGGGTCCTCAGGCCTCCACGAAGCTCTTCAGCTTCTTACTCCGGGTCGGGTGGCGCAGCTTGCGCAGGGCCTTGGCCTCGATCTGGCGGATGCGCTCGCGAGTGACGTCGAACTGCGTTCCGACCTCCTCCAGCGTGTGATCGCAGCCATCCCCGATGCCGAAGCGGAGGCGCAGGACCCGCTCCTCGCGGGGCGTCAGCGTCTTCAATACTTCCTCGGTCTGCCCCTCGAGGTTGATCCCGATGACCGCCTCCAGCGGGGACACCGCGCTCTTGTCCTCGATGAAGTCGCCCAGGTGGGAATCCTCTTCCTCCCCGATGGGGGTCTCCAGCGAGATGGGCTCCTGCGCGATTTTGAGGACCTTGCGCACCTTGTCCACCGGCAGGTCGATCTTCTGCGCGATCTCATCCGGAGTCGGCTCGCGGCCGTACTCCTGCACCAGGTGGCGCGACGCCCGGATGAGCTTGTTGATCGTCTCGATCATGTGCACCGGGATCCGGATGGTTCGCGCCTGGTCGGCGATGGCCCGCGTGATGGCCTGCCGGATCCACCAGGTGGCGTAGGTGCTGAACTTGTACCCGCGCTGGTACTCGAACTTGTCCACCGCCCGCATGAGGCCGATGTTCCCTTCCTGGATCAGGTCCAGGAACTGGAGGCCGCGGTTGGTATACTTCTTGGCGATGCTGATGACCAGGCGCAGGTTCGCCTCGACCATCTCCTTCTTGGCCTGGAGGGCCTTCCGCTCTCCCTCCGTGATGGCCGTGACGAGGGCGCGCAGCTCCTTGGCGGGGGCGTCCGCCTCTTGCTCCACCTTCCGGATCTTTTCCAGGACATTCGTGAAATGCTGCCGCAGGATGTCCCCGTCGCGCTTGGCCAGCCGCGCCCGGCGCAGCATCGCCCGCAGCGTGTTCGGGCTGAGCCCATCGCCGCCGGCCAGGCGCTTCTGATCCGTCTGGTTCATGCGAGCGTTCCGGGCCAGTTCCTGCAGCTCCCGCTCGCCGGCCTCGATGCGTTCCAGGAAGCTCCGCATGCGGGCCACGATGCGGTCCACCACCCGCTGGTTCAGGCTGAGGCGACGGAGGAGTTCCGCCTGCTTGGCCTTTCGCTGGGCGATCTCCGCCTCGAAGCGGGTCAGGCCCCGGCTGGTGAGCCGCGGGCGGGCCTTGCCCAGGCGGCGGTGCAGGTCGTCCAGCTTGGCCTGTTCGTTTTTTAGCCCGCGGATCACGGGACGGATATCCCCGAACAGCTCTTTTTCCTTCTGCTCCGACAGCTCCTCGAATTCGCTCAGCGCCAGGAGGTCACCGATGCGGAGGCGCCCCTGTTCCAACCGCTCGCCGAGGTACAGCACCTCGCGCACGGCCACCCCCGCCCGGCAGACCGCGTTCGCCACCTCTTTCCGGCCGTCCTCGATGCGCTTGGCGATCCGGATCTCTCCCTCGCGGGTGAGGAGCGGCGTCCTGCCCATCTCGCGAAGGTACATGCGCACCGGGTCGTCCGTGCGGCCCACGGGCGCCGGGGTCAGATCCAGCTCCATCTCAGGAGCCGCTTCCTCTCCCTGCGCCTCCCCCCCCTCGGTTCCCTTCGCCCGTTCGGGAGCGTCCACCACCTCGATGTCCATCTCCCCGAGGGCCCGGAAGATCTCGTCAAAGCGCTCGGCCGAGGCCTCGTCCTCGGGCAGGTGGCTCATGATCTCGTCGTAGGTGAGGTACCCCTTCTTCTTGCCCAGGGCGACCAGTGCCCTGATCTCCTCGACGCGCGCCGCCATGGTGTCCGGCTTTGCCCCGGGGGCGGCGACTTTCGTGAGATCTTGCTTCACCGGCTTCACGGGGACTGGCTTGGGCGTCGTTCCCGTCTTCGCCATCGGCTTCAGCGCCGGCCTCGCCGTCGCCTTCGGCGCCGGGCGCCGGACCGGCTCCACCTTCAGCTTCGCCTTGACCGGGGCCTTGCGTGTCGCCGCCTGGCCTTTGGATGGCTGGCGGGCCGCCCGCTTTTCGCCTGCACCTTTCCCTGGCGTCCGGGGGCTGTGGCTCGCTCCCTTTGCGGCCGGTGAGGACGCGCGCGAAGCGGCGCGCGCGGGAGCGGAGGACTGGCGCCGGGCGGCACCCTTTCGCTGTACCTGTCGCTTGGCCATGCAGTGCTCTCCTATTGGGTACCTCGGCCGCGCTTGACTGAGGGATGTTCGGCCAGCAGGCGCAGGGCCTGCTCCGGGTCGCCGCGGCGTTCCGCCGCCTCCAGCGCCTGGCGCAGGGCCTGCCGCTCTACGGCCGCGCGAGCCTGGCTGATCCGGGCCAGGCAATCGTCCACAGTGCGGCGAAGCGCCTCTGGCCCTTCCCCATCCGTCTCGAAGTCCCCGGGCTCTCCCGCGGCAATCGACCAGGGATCCCTCGCCCAGAGCGAGGATAGGCGCCGCTGCACGTCCGGCGGCTGCAGGCTCAGCGGCCGTGCGTTCCCCTGGGACCCGGCGGAATCGTCTGGACGGACCGACTGGATGAACTCGGTGAAGATGCGCCTGAGGACCGGGTCCCGGACATCCTCCGGGGCTAACGCTGCGGCGATCCGCTCGCGCCACGCCGGGTAGTTGAGCCCGATGTAGATGAGTTGCTCCTCTGCAGAAGGTGGGGACGCAGGAGGCGCGGAGGTTGCCGGGGCCGCATCCTGCCGGCCCGCCCGGCCCCGCTGCCGCACCACCGCTTCCAGCAGGGAGCGGTCCGTGATGCCGGTCCGCTGGGCCACGCGCTGGACGTACCCTTCCCGGCGGATCGGGTTGTCGATGGTCCCCACCACCTCGACCAGGGCATCCACGGCCCTCGCCCGCTGCACCGGATCCGCGATGTCCAGACCCGAGACCCGGCGGTCCAGGAAGAACTCCACCAGATCTTGCGCCGCGTCCAGGGCGGCGGAGAAGGCGGCGGCCCCGTGGGTCCGCACGAAGGCGTCCGGGTCGAGTCCTCCCGACAGCAGGACGATCCGCCAGTTCAGGTCCACGTTGATGAGGTGCTCCAGGCTCCGCCGGGCCGCCTCGATGCCCGGTGCATCCGGGTCGAAGAGCAGGACGACGGTCGTGGCGTACCGGCCCAGGAGGCGCGCCTGCTCCGTCGTCAGCGCCGTCCCCAGCGCGGCCACGGCGTGCTCGAACCCGTGGGCGTGGAGCATGATCGCGTCGAAGTATCCTTCGACCACCAGGGCGCGGTCCCGCTCGCGGATGGCCCGCGCCGCCAGGTTCAGCGCGTACAGGTGCGTCCCTTTCCGGTAGACCGCCGTCTCCGGCGAGTTGATGTACTTGACTTCTTTGCCGTCCAGCGCCCGCCCGCCGAAGCCGACCACCCTCCCGCTCACGTCCCAGATCGGGATCATGAGCCGATTCCGGAACCGGTCGTAGTGGCCGGTACCACGGGTACCCGTGGTGCCGGTTTGCCGCGCTACGATGAGGCCGGCTGCCTCGAGCAGCCTGTCCGGGTGCCCCTGCTTCTTCAGGGCGCGCAGCAGGTCATCCCACCGCGGCAATGCATATCCCAACTGGAACCGCTCGATGAGCGCCGGCGTGAGGCCCCGGCCGACGAGGTAGTCGCGGGCCGCGCCCCCCTCCGGCCCGCGCAGGTTCTCTCGAAAATGCTCCAGGGCCTGACGTTGCACCTCCAAAAGCGGCAGGCGGCCCTCGCCTTCGCTCGGTCCTCCGCCACGGGCCGGAAGGGAGACCCCCGCGCGCTCCGCCAGCGTTCGCACGGCCTCGGGGAACGTCAGGCGCTCGTGCTTCACCAGGAAGGCGATGGCGTCCCCCCCCTCCCCGCAGCCGAAGCAGTGGAAGATCTGGCGCTCCGGGTTCACAATGAACGAAGGCGTCTTCTCCGTGTGAAACGGGCAGAGGGTCTTGTGGGTGCGCCCCGCAGCCTTGAGCGGGAGATACCCACCGATCAGCTCCACGATGTCCGTCCGCCGCAGGATCTCGGCGATGACCGCTTCCGGGATCACGCTGTCCTCACGTCTGGAGACGCAGGGCCCTCGGGAACCTTTTCCTCGGCCTCGCGCGTTCCGAGGTCCACGATGGTGGCACCGGCGCCGCCCTCTTCGAAGGAGGCCATGTGAAATCCTGCCACCAGCGGATGCTTTTTCAGGAACTCGGCGATGCCTCGCCGCAGGCGTCCCGTTCCCTTGCCGTGGATGATCCGAACCTGCGACAGGCCCCCCAGCACCGCGTCCTCCAGGTACCGCTGCACGCGACCCGTCGCCTCGTCCACGGTGCACCCGATGACGTTGATCTCGGCCCCCAGAGAGTCTCCGGCCCCGGCCTTCCAGGTGACGCCGCCCTCGGACAAGGGCTCGGCGGGAGCCACCGCCGCCGGTACCGGCGCCAACTCCTCCAGGGGAACGCGCGTCTTCCCCACGCGGAGCTGGACCTCGACCAACCCGTGGGCGGTTGCGCCTGACACCACCGTGCCGGTCTGGCCGAGGTGGCGCACGTAGACGCGCTGCCCCGGCTCCACCGCGGACGGAGCCACATCGCTCGCCGGGACTACGTCCGTGCCCGGCAGATCCGCCAGCCGCTCATCCGCCTTTTGAGCAACCTGCCGGATGGCCTCCCGTGCCTCCCGGATGGAGCCCCCGCGGGAGAGTTCCGCCACGACGGCCTCGGCGCGGCGCCGGGCCTCCGCTGCGATGTCGGCCACGAGTCGCTTCGCCCGAGCCCGGACGGCCGTGACCTGCTCGCGAAGCTCCGCTGCAAGCTCCTCGGCGGCCTGTCGAGATGCAGCCGCGGCCGCCCGTTCCCGGGCCGCCTCGGCGGCATCGGCATCTCGTCGCTGTTCTTGGGTCTGCAACCGACTCAGCAGGGCTGTGACCTCGGCACCAGAGTCGCCCAGAAGTTCCCGGGATCGCTGGATAATCGTGGGCGGAATGCCCAAGCGGCAGGCAATGTCAATGGCAAAGCTGCGACCAGGAAGCCCGATAGTTAATTTATACACGGGCCGCAGGCTGTCAAGGTCGAACTCGACTGCCGCGTTCACCATCCGCGGGTCCTGAGCCACAAATGCTTTGACGGCGTCAAGATGCGTGGTGGCCAGCACGTGGCAACCCCGGTCCGCCAGGGCTTCCAAAACAGCGTTTCCCAGGGCGGACCCCTCGCCGGGATCGGTCCCCGCGCCAATTTCATCCAGAAGGACCAGGCTCTTCGGGTTCGCCTGGAGCAGGACCGTCCTCAGGCGCGCCACGTGGGCCGAGAACGTGCTGAGGTCCTGGGCGATGCTCTGCTGGTCGCCGATATCGGCATACACGGAGTCGTAGATCGGTAGCTGGCTGTCCGGCGACGCCGGGATGAACAGGCCGGCCTGGGTCATGAGGACGGCTAGGCCGACGGTCTTGAGGGCCACCGTCTTGCCGCCCGTATTCGGCCCCGTGATCACCAGCACCCGCGCCTCAGGGTTCACCGTGACGTCAATGGGAACGACCGTCCTCTCGCCTCCCTCCTTTTCCTGCGCTCGACGCTGCTCGAGCAGAAGCGGGTGTCGCACGGTGAGGAGGCGCAGGACCCCTTCGCGGAGGATCTGCGGCTCCGCCCCGTGCCATCGCTCGGCCAGCCGAACCTTTGCCAGGATCAGGTCCAGGTCGGCCAGCGCCTCCACCGTGGATGCGATGGCGGCGCCGGCAGCCCGGACCATGGAGGTCAGTTCACCCAGGAGGCGGTCCACCTCTGCTTCCGCCTCGCGCTCCAAGCGGCGAATGGCGTTGTTCAGCTCCACCACGGACAGCGGTTCCAGGAACAGGGTCTGCCCGCTGGCCGACTGGTCCTGCACGATCCCCTGGAGGTGTGTCCGGTAACCCGGCGTGACCGGAATCACGTAGCGATCGTTTCGCAGCGTGATGATCGGCTCCGCCAGGATGGGCTGGAGGTGTGGGGACTGGAGCAACTCCTGCAAGGCCTCGCGGACCGCCTCGCGCGTGCGGCGCGCGTCCACACCGAGGCGAAGGAGGGTGGGGCTGGCATCATCCACCATGGCCCCATCCGGGGCAATGCACCGCCGGATCTCCGCCGGGACCTCCGCCGGAGGCGTGAGGCCAGCGGCGACGCGGGTGAGCTCCGGCAGGTGAAAAGCCACCCCACGCAGATGCCGGCGGACCTGGAGCGCGGCCTCCAGCGTGTCCGCGATGGCCAAGAGCTCCTGCGGGGACAGGCGCACGCCGGGGATGGTCGCGCGCTGGAGCGGCTCCCGGATGTCCGTGACCCGGTCCAGGGTCGGCATCGGCCCCAGGCGCAAGAGGTCGCGGCACTCGCGCGTCTCGGCCAACCGTCGGGTGACGAGATCCGGATCGGTCGAGGGGCGGAGCGCCGCGGCTCGCTGGCGTCCCAGGATCGAGGACGCCTCGGCCGCCAGGCGGTCCACGACCTCGGAGAATTCCAGAACTCGCAGCGAGTGAGCGTCCATTACATCCACGATCACGCTATGCCGCGCTCGCGGCAAGCGAGAGCGTGACCTCCCGAGAAAAACGCAAGGGACTCGTTCCCGAGTCCCTTGCGTTCCGTGTGCAATCCCGGTCCCGTGCCGACCACCGGGCAAACGATCTCTTGCGTCACGTCGTCAGCGCATCAGCTCTTGGAGAGGGCCTCGCGTACCAGCGTGTTCACCACCTTGCCGTCCGCCCGGCCGGTGACCCTGGGCATCAGGACGCCCATGACCCTTCCCATCTCCCTGAGGGATGTGGCCTGGACCTCCCGGATCGCTTCCAGGACCATGGCCTGCAATTCTTCGGACGTCAGGGGCTTGGGCAGGTAGGACTGCAGGATCTCGAGTTCCGCCGATTCCTTGTCCACCAGGTCCTGCCGCCCTCCCTGCTTGTACTGCTCGATGGCCTCCTGCCGTTGCTTGCAGGACGCCACGATGGCCTGAAGCACCTCGGCGTCCGTCAGCGGGCCGCGCTTTTCGACCTCGCGATTCTTGATGAGGGCCGTCAGGAGACGGATGACCGAAAGCCGGAGCTTGTCTCCAGACCGGAGCGCTTGTTTGAAGTCTTCCCCGAGGCGCGTTTTCAGGTCCACCGACCTACTCCGACATCAGCCGCATTCGCTTTTGTGCCTTCTTGCGCGCCGCCAGCATCTTCTTCTTCCGGCGAACACTCGGCTTCTCGTAGTGCTCACGCTTGCGGAGTTCAGAGAGAACCCCGGCCTTCTCGCATTGCTTCTTGAAGCGGCGTAGCGCGCTCTCGAAGGACTCGTCCTCCTTCACCGTCACGCTCGGCATGCACTCACACCCCCTTTGCGCCGCGGAAATCGGGCCAGATCAGGCTGTTGGAACGGACCAGAGCCTCGAAAACGTAATAAAATATTATACTTACCACGCCTCCGGCTGTCAAACAATTTGCAGCCTTGCCAGAGCCGCATCCCCTGCGCCCCCAGGCGGCCAGCCCATCCTCACGCGTAGTCCGCCTTGCGCTTCCCGAAGCGCCGGCCCAACTCTTGGGCGATCTCCTCCGGCCGGACTTCATGCTCGGCGAGAAGCACCAGGGTGTGGAACCAGAGGTCGGCCATCTCGTAGATGAGCTGCTTCCGGTCGCCGTCCTTCGACGCCGTCAGGACCTCGGCCGACTCCTCCAGGATCTTCTTCAGGATCTGGTCGCGCCCCTTGGCGAACAGGGAGGCCACGTAGGATCCCTCGGGCGCATGCGCCTTCCGATCGAGGATCACGCCATACACATCCGCCAGGATCCCGAGCCCGACGTACACGGCGCTCGGATCGAACCGGCGGTCCGCCGCCTCTGCGGAGTCGGCGCCGGCTGTGGGAAATGCGCGGTAAAAGCAGGATCGGTTTCCGGTGTGGCAGGCCGCCACCTCCTGGTCCACCTTGAGGAGCAGGGTGTCTGCGTCGCAATCGTAGAGGATCTCCCGCACGCGCTGGACATGCCCCGAGTCTTCGCCCTTTCGCCACAGACGCCGGCGCGACCGGCTGTAGTAATGGGCCAGCCCGGTCTCCACGGTCCGCACCAGGGCCTCCGCATTCATGTACGCGTGCATGAGGACCTGTCCGTTCCGGGCGTCCTGGGCGATGGCGGGAATCAGGCCGTTGGCATCGAAGCGCAGGTTTTCTGGCACCTTCACCACCGTGCACCCCCTCAGGAACTCAGCACCGTGAATTCCCAATGACCAATGACACAATGACCAACTGAGGTAGCGCCATTGGTCATTGGCAATTGGTCATTGGTCATTACAGCTTGTACCCGATCTTGCGCAGGAAGTCCTTGCGCGCAGTCACGTCACCCGCGGCTTCTACGCCCTTGGGAGACAGGCCGTCCACTACGCCCATCACGCCGCGCCCCTGCCCCGTGATCGCCACGATGACCTCGATGGGATTCGCGGAGGCGCAGTAGATCGTGCAGACCTCCTGGCACTGCTTAATGGCGTTCAGGACATTGATGGGATAGGCGTCCTTGAGGACCACGACGAAGAAGTGCCCTGCCCCGACCGCCTGCGCATTCCGGATGGCGACGTCCTGCAGCGGCTCGTCGTTGCCCGCGGACCGGATCAGGCAGGGGCCGGAGGACTCGCAGAACGCCAGGCCGAACTTCGCACCCGGCACGGAGGACACCAGGATTTCGTACAGGTCTTCGACCGTCTTGATGAAATGACTCTGGCCCAGGATGACGTTGGCCCCTTCGAGGGGCTGGATTGCCACCGCTTGGAACTCCATCCCTGCCCTCCTTTCTCAAGGCTTCCCGTCGGGCGGCTAGAGCCGCACCGGCACGCCGCGCCCCGCCAGGTATCGCTTGGCCTCCGGAATCGTGAACTCCCGGTAGTGGAAGATTGACGCGGCCAGAACCGCATCGGCCTTCCCCGCGACAAGCCCCTCGTACAGGTGCTCCAGGGTCCCGGCGCCTCCCGAGGCAATGACCGGGATGCCCACCGCCTCCGCGATGGCGCGGGTCAGCTCCAGGTCGTACCCGTCCTTCGTACCGTCGCGGTCCATGCTGGTCAACAGGATTTCGCCCGCCCCCAGCTTTCCCCCCTCGACCGCCCAGGTGACCGCGTCTTTGCCGGTGGGCGTTCGGCCGCCGTGGATGTACACCTCCCACGAGGGGCGTGAAACGTGAGGCGTGAAACGTGAGGCGTCCTGCTCGGCTCTCGGCCACCCGCGTTGCTGCGCGGGTACCCGGCTCTCGGCTCTTCGTTTGGCATCGATGGCCAGAACGATGCACTGGCTCCCGAACCGTTCGGCCGACCGCCGCACCAGCTCGGGATCCTGCACCGCGGCCGTGTTCAGCGACACTTTGTCGGCGCCGGCCTGGAGCAATTCCCGGATGTCTTCCAGGTACCGGATGCCGCCTCCCACCGTCAGGGGCATGAACGCCTGCTCGGCCGTCCGGGCGACCACGTCAATCATGATGCGGCGCCGCTCGTGCGAGGCCGTGATGTCCAGGAACACCAGCTCGTCCGCGCCCTCCTGATCGTACACGGCGGCCACCTCCACCGGGTCCCCCGCGTCGCGCAGGTTGACGAACCGCGTGCCCTTAACGACGCGTCCTTCCTTGACGTCCAGGCAGGGAATGATCCGCTTGGTCAGCATCACATTCGCGCCGCCGCATGAAGGGCCGCCTCGAGGGTGAGTCGACCGTCGTACAGCGCCTTGCCGATGATCGCCCCCACCACGCCCTGGGGGACAAGGCTCCTCAGGGCCTGAATGTCCTGGACCGATGAGACGCCGCCGGAGGCGATCACCGGAATCCTCGTAGCGGAGGCCACGGCCGAGAGCCCATCGAGGTCGGGGCCTTCCAGCATCCCATCGCGCTGGACCTCCGTGTAGATGATCGCCGCCAGGGGAAGGTCGCTCGCCCGGCGGGCGAACTCTGTCGCCCGCGCTGCGGTCGCCTCGGTCCAGCCGGAGGTCACCAGCATTCCGCCTCGGGCGTCCAGACCGAGGGCCACCCGCCCGGGGAAGGTTGCGCACGCCGCCTCCAGGAATGCCGGGTCCCGGATCGCCGCGGTGCCCACGATGGCGACAGCCGCCCCCAGGTCCAGTGCGGCGCGGACCGAGTCCAGGCTGCGCAGCCCGCCCCCAAGCTGGGCCGGCACCGTGATCGCCTTGAAGATTTGCCGGAGCGCAGTGAGATTGGCCTGCGTCGAGCTCAGGCGAGACGCCGGGGATCCGGCGAAGGCGCCGTCGAGATCCACGAGGTGCAGGCGCCGCGCTCCCCGTCGCTCCCATTCCTGGGCCACGGCGGCCGGATCGTGGCTGTATCCTGTCTCGCGCGCGGGGTCGCCCTGGATCAGCCGGACCACCCGTCCGCCCCGCAGGTCAATGGCAGGAAGGATTTCCATGCGAGCGCCCTGCGATCGAGTCCTGATGGATTCCCCGAATGGATCGGCCGTGCGTCGCGGAGCGACGGCCCGAACGTGACGTCAGCGCGTCAGGGCGGCGAAATTCGCCAGGAGCTTCAGGCCGGACGCCTGGCTCTTTTCCGGATGGAACTGCGTCGCAAAGAGGTTGTCGCGCCAGATCACCGAGGTGAACCAACGGCCGTACTCGGTGACGCCCGCTGTGACGTTATCGTCCGCTGGCTCCACGTAGTAAGAGTGGACAAAGTAGAAGAAGGGTTCCTCGGGCAGGCCCGCCAGGATAGGCGCCGGCCGCACCCTCCGGACACGATTCCAGCCCATGTGGGGCACCTTCAGCCGGGCACCCGGCAGCCGGGTACCCGGGATCGCGGGATCGGGCATGTCATCGGCAAATCGCCGCACCCGACCGGGGAGGAGATGCATCCCTTTGTGCAGGCCGAATTCCTCGCTTTCCGAGAAGAGGAAGTGAAGGCCCAGGCAGATCCCCAGGACCGGCTTCCCCTGTTCGATGGCGCGCCGGAGCGGCTCGATGAATCCGTGGCGCGACAGCTTGGCGATGCCGTCGGCGAAGGCTCCAACTCCTGGGAGCACGATTCCCGCAGACTCGGTGAGGAGCCGCGGGTCCTCGACGATCCTGGCCTCGTGCCCCACCCGCTCGAAGCCCTTCTGCACGCTGCGCAGGTTGGCAATGCCCGAATCGATGATGGCGATCATCTCAGGCCAGACTTCCTTTGGTCGATGGGACGACTCCCGGAAGCCGCGGATCGACCGTCGTCGCCTGGTCCAGTGCCCGGCCGGCCGCCTTGAAGACTGCCTCGGCCATGTGGTGGAGGTTCTGTCCGTACTCCACGTGGATGTGGACGTTGGCCCGCAGGTGATTCGTCAGCCCCTGGAAGAACTCTCGTACCAGATCGGCCTCGAAATCGCCGATCCGCCCCGTGAGCTGGGGGGCCTGGAACACGAGGAAGGGACGGCCGGACAGGTCGATCACGGCCGAGGCCAGCGCCTCCTCCATGGGCACCCGCGCCGCCCCGTACCGGAGGATCCCGGCCTTCTCGCCCAGGGCCTGCGACACCGCATCACCCAGGACGATCCCGACATCCTCCACGGTGTGATGGAGGTCCACGCTGAGATCGCCCGTGGCCTGCACGGACAGATCGAAGCGTCCGTGCCTCGCCGCCTGGGCCAGCATGTGATTGAGGAACGGGATCCCGGTCTCGATTCGGTGCTCCCCGGTTCCGTCGAGGTCCAGGGTCATCTCTATCTCAGTTTCGGACGTCTTGCGCTGGATGACCGCGCGGCGACTCATGTTACCTCCCGTGGCCGAGGGCGTCGGGCAGGGCGGCGAGGAGCGCATCGTTCTCCTCGGGCGTCCCGACGGTGACGCGCAGGCAGTTGGCGAGATAAGGGGCGCGGGAGAGATTCCGCACCAGGATCCCCCGCTCCAGCAGGCCGCGGAACACTTCGTCCCCCGGCCGCGCCGTCCGGATCAGGAAGAAGTTCGCGTGGCTGAGGTACGTGGTCGCGCCGGCCATGTCCCGCAGCCTGGCGAGGACGCGGTCGCGCTCCCTCACGATGGCCGCTGCGTGGCGGTTCACCACATCGGGGTGCCGCAGGAGGACCCGCGCGGCCGCCTGACTGAGGGCGTTCACATTGTAGGGAAGGCGAACCCTGTTGATCTGCTCAACGACGGCGGTGCTCGCCACCAAGACGCCCAGCCGGATCCCGGCCAGGCCGATCTTCGACAGGCTCCGGAGGATCACCAGGTTCGGATACTGCCCGAGCTTGGGAAGAAAGGTCCGTCCCGCGTAGTGGAAGTAGGCCTCGTCCACCACCACCAGGGCGCTCGCGCCGTTTCCAGAGGAGACGCGGATGATCTCCTCGACCGCCGCGGCGTCATAGAGACGCCCCGTGGGATTATTCGGCCAGGCCAGGAAGATGAGGCGCGGCCGCTCCGCCCTCAGGACCTCGCAGAACTGGCGGACATCCAGGTCGAACTGATCGGAGAGCGGGACGCCCACGAAGCGCAGGCCCAGCGCCCTGGCCGTGAGCTCGTACATCACGAAAGTCGGGACGGGGGCCACGACGGCGGCGCCGGGCGCGCCCACGGCGATCAGGAGCAGCTGAATGGCCTCGTCGGATCCGTTGCTCGCCAGGACCTGCTCCGGCACCACCCCGAGATCCCGGGCCAGGAGCCGCCGAAGCTCCCGCGCCTCCGGATCGGGATAGCGATGGAACTCCACGTCCGCCAGCGCCTTCGCCAGTTCGGCCGCCAGCTCCCTGCGCATGGAGTCGCCCAACGCGAAGGGACTCTCGTTGGCGTCCAGCTTCACCCGCAGCCCGCCGGGGGGCATCTCGACGTGATAGACGCGCAGAGCCGCCACTTCGGGTCGGATGACCGCGGAGAGATCGAAGCTCATGGCAGGTCCGTCCGTAGGGTGATGGAGCGGGCATGGGCGTCCAGTCCCTCCAGATGCGCCAGGCACGTGATGGGCTCGCGCCAGCGGCGGAGCGCCTCCGGGCTGAGGGAGAGGAGCGAGCAACGCTTCTGGAAATCCTCCACTGAAAGCGGGGAACTCCAGCGCGCATTGCCCGCCGTGGGGAGCACGTGGTTCGGTCCCGCCAGGTAGTCGCCGGCCACCTCCGGCGTGTGGGCTCCCAGGAAGAGCGCGCCGGCGTTTCGGACTTGCGGAACCAGGGCCCAGGGATCGGCCACCAAGAGCTCCAGATGCTCCGGCGCGATGGTGTTGACCAGGGCCATCGCCTCCGCCAGATTCCCGACGACGATCACCGCCCCGAAGGCGTCCAGGGCATCGCGTGCCAGGCTGCTCCGGGGGATGGCCCCGAGCTGTTTTTCTACCTCCACCCGGATCGCCATGGCCAGCTCGAACGACGGGGTCACGCAGATGGCCGAGGCCAGCGGGTCATGCTCCGCCTGGGCCAGAAGATCGGCGGCGACCCAACTCGCCGCCACTGTCCCGTCCGCCACGATTATGACCTCGCTGGGACCCGCCACCATGTCAATGCCAACCACGCCGAAGACCAGGCGCTTGGCCGTCGCCACGTAGATGTTCCCGGGACCCACGATCTTGTCCACCGGGCGAATGCTCTCCGTGCCATAGGCCATGGCCGCCACCGCCTGCGCCCCGCCGACCCGATAGACCTCCCGGACCCCCGCCAGGCGTGCCGCGGCCAGGACCGCCGCCGGGATGGTTCGGTCCCGCCGAGCCGGTGTGCAGATGATGAGTTCCTCCACGCCCGCCACGCGAGCGGGGATGGTGCTCATCAGGACCGTGGACGGATAGGCCGCCGATCCGCCCGGCACGTACAGCCCCACCCGCGACAGCGGGCGCACGAGCTGCCCCAGGAGGCCGACTCCCTCCTCCTGGTAGAACCAGGACTCTCGGTGCTGGCGCTGGTGGAAGGCCTCGATGCGCCGCGCAGCAAGGGTGAGGGCCTCGGAGACGGGCGGGTCCAGGGATCGCAGGGCAGACTCCATCTCCGCCTCGCTTACCCGCACGGTTTCCGCCTCCAGGCGGACCCTGTCGAATTTCTCGGTATACTCGAAAAGCGCGGCGTCCCCCCTCTGCCGGACGTCCTCCAGGATGGTCCGGACGGCGGCCTCCATCTCCGGGGCGGGCGCCCGGCTCCGCTCGCGAAGCGCTCGCATGAAGGCCGCGGCCTCCGGGGTTCCCGCCTTCAGCATTCTCATCGCGATCCTCCCCGCGCCGCCAGCCCGCGCTTGCGCAGCCCCTCGATCACCGTCTGGATGGCCTGGTACCGCGTCTTGAGGCTGGCCCGATTAACGATGAGGCGCGCCGACGCCTTCAGGATCTCCTCCACCTCGACCAGGCCGTTCTCCCGGAGCGTGCGGCCCGTGGCCACCAGATCCACGATCCGCTCGGCCAGGCCCATGACCGGGGCCAGCTCGATGGAGCCGGACAGGTGGACGATCTCCACCTGGACGCCCTTCTGGCTGAAGTGCCGTTCCGTGAGTCGCGGATACTTGGTGGCCACGCGCAGGCAGGTCCAGGCCCGCGGGTCGTCGTGCATTCGGAGAGATGCCGGCTCGGCCACCACCAGGCGGCACGCCCCGAAGCCGAGGTCCAGCGGCTCGTATACGTCACGTCCCTGCTCCAAGAGCAGGTCCTTGCCCACGACTCCCATGTCGGCGGCCCCGTGCTCCACGTAGGTGGGAATATCCACCGCCTTGAGGGCCAAGAACCGGAGACCGTGTGCCGGATCCTCGACCGTCAGGCGTCGCGAGTCCTTGAGGGCCGCGACGCCCGTGGCGCCCCACTCCTGGAAGAGCTTCACCGCGTCGCGAAAGAGCCGCCCCGTGGGGAGCGCGATTGCGATCAGATCATCCGCCATAGGAGCTATGTTTCTCCATGGACCGGGTGCATCAGGCCTTGACCCGTTTGATGTCGGCGCCCAACGCCGTCAGCTTGTGCTCGATGGTCTCGTATCCCCGATCCAGGTGATAGATGCGGGAGACCACCGTCCTTCCCTGGGCCGCCAGTGCTGCCAGGATCAGCGACGCGCTGGCCCGCAGATCCGTGGCCATCACCGGGGCACCGAGCAGGTTCGGGACCCCCTGCACGACGGCCGTGTTGCCCGCAATGGTAATATCGGCGCCGAGGCGCAGCAGCTCGTTCACGTGCATGAACCGGTTCCCGAACACCGCCTCGGTGATGACGCTGCGTCCCTCGGCGATCGTCATGAGGGCCATCATCTGGGCCTGCATGTCCGTGGCGAATCCGGGAAAGGGCTGGGTCCTCACGTTGACCGCTCGCGGCCGCCCGGTCCCCGTCACGCGCAGGCTGTGCGGACCCGCCTGAATCCGCATCCCCGCCTCCTCCAGCTTGGCGATGACCGCCTCCAGGTGGCCGGGCTGACACTCGCGGAGTGTGATGTCGCCTCCCGTGATGGCTGCGGCCACGGCGAAGGTCCCGGCCTCGATCCGATCCGGGATGATCCGGTGCGAGACGCCACCCAGGGCGGACACGCCGTGGATCGTGATGGTGGCCGTGCCGGCCCCCTCCACCCTGGCGCCCATGGCGTTGAGCAGCCGGGCCAGATCCTCCACCTCCGGCTCGCAGGCGGCATTCTCGAGGATCGTGGTGCCCTCGGCGAGCGCGGCCGCCATCATGAGGTTCTCGGTGCCGGTGACCGTCTGGAGGTCGAAGGCGATCCGCGCCCCCTTGAGACGCCGTGCCTCCACCTCGACGTACCCCTGGTCCAGACGGATCGTCGCCCCGAGCTTCTCCAGGCCCATCAGGTGCAGATTGATCGGCCGGGGGCCGATGGCGCACCCGCCGGGCAGCGACACGCGGGCCCGGCCGAGGCGCGCTGCGAGCGGCCCCAGGACCAGGACAGAGGCCCGCATGGTCTTCACCAGGTCATAGGGGGCCTCGGGGCGGGTCACGTCTCGCGCGCGAAGCCGGATGGTAGGCGTGCCGTCCCCCTCCACCCCCACCCCCATGTGCCGCAGCAACTTGGCGATCGTCCGCACGTCCACCAGGCGCGGGACGTTGTCGAGTTCAAGAGGCTCCTCGGTAAGCAAGGCCGCCGCCATCAGGGGCAGGGCCGCGTTCTTCGCCCCGCTCACGCGAACCTCCCCCGAGAGCGACTTGCCGCCTCGAATCACCAACTGGTCCACCCACGCCTCCGCTTCAATGCAAAATCAAAAACCGACAACGGACAACCGGCCAGGCCGGAGGCCAATTTCAAATCTCAAACTGACAACTGTAAACCGGTCAAATGAGGCAACGACACGGGACCAGGGGGATCAGATGGCCCGTCGTCAGTTGTCCGTTGTCAGCTTTCAGTTGGCATTGCCCGGTTGTCGGTTGTCAGTTTTTCATTTTCAATTGTCCCGACGTCGGGCCACGACGACGCGATCGCGACCCGCCAGATCCTGCAGGACTCGCGTCCCGTCGAAATCGCCTGATTCCTCGAAGAGTCGGGTCACGGATTCCGCCTGGTCCGCGCCGATCTCCAGGAGGAGGAGTCCTCCCGGCCGGAGGTGCTGCGGAGCCTCGGAGATGATCGCCCGGTGAAACTGCAGGCCATCCGGACCTCCATCCAGGGCCCGCCGCGGCTCCCACTGGACCTCGGGCATCAGCGTGGGGATGACGCCCGAGGGGATGTAGGGCGGATTGCTGATCACGACGTCCGCTTGTCCGCCTGGTCCCTGCCCATCGAGGGCGCGCCAGAGGTCGCCCCGCAGGAACGTGATGCGGTCGGCCACACTGTGCGTCTCCGCATTCCGGCGAGCGATCCGGAGCGCCCGCCGCGAGATATCCGTGGCGAAGATAGTCGCGCCCGGCAGCTCCCGCGCCAGCGCGATGGCGACGGCACCCGTACCGGTGCACAGATCCAGCACGATCGGATGATCGGGGCCGGGGGCACCCCACCCCAGGGGTACCCGGTACCCGGGCCGGGGGCCGGGGCACCCATTCCCTTTCGCCGGGTACATGTCTCGGAGGACCGCCAGCGCGGCCTCGACCAGCGCCTCGGTCTCCGGCCGGGGAACCAGAACCCCGGGCGACACCGCCAGCGCCAGCGACCAGAACTCCCGCGTCCCCAGGAGGTACGCCAGCGGTTCCCGCAGCTCTCGCCGCTGGAGGAGCGCCAGGTACCGTCCGAACTCCTCCGGCGTGAGGCGCCGCCTGCGCTCGGTCACGAGCCGCCAGCGGGCACAGCCCAGGACGTGCGCCAGGAGGCACTCGGCATCCAGACGGGCCGTCTCGATCCCCGCTTGCTCCAGGAGAAGCGTGCCGCTCCCCAGGCAGTCCTCGACGGTCGGGCAGAGCCGCGCGGGGAGGGGCGCGGCGCACCCCAGGAGGGTCTCCGAAACGTGCGGGAGGCGCACGCGGATCATGACAACGCCTTCAGGCGCTCGGCCTGATCGTGGGCGGCCAGGGCCTGGATCAGTCCCTCGACGTCGCCCTCCAGGATGGCGCTCAGGTTGTGCAGCGTCAGGCCGATCCGGTGATCCGTCACGCGGTTCTGGGGGAAGTTGTAGGTCCGGATCTTCTCCGCCCGATCACCGGTCCCCACCTGGTTCCGGCGGTCGCGGTCCATGGCCTCCTTCTGCTTGCGGAGCTCGATGTCGTACAGGCGGGCCCGCAGGACCTTCATGGCCTTGGCCTTGTTCTTGAGCTGGGATTTCTCGTCCTGGCACGTCACCACCAGTCCGGTGGGCAGGTGGGTGATGCGTACGGCCGAATCCGTGGTGTTCACGCTCTGGCCTCCCGGGCCCGTCGAGCGGTAGACGTCGATGCGCAGGTCATTGGGGTTGATTTGGATGTCCACATCCTGGGCCTCGGGCAAGACCGCCACCGTGACCGTCGAGGTGTGGATGCGCCCGCTGGCCTCCGTGGCCGGGACGCGCTGGACGCGCTGGACGCCGCTCTCGAACTTGAGGCGGCTGTAGGCACCGCGCCCCTCCACGGCGAGGATGGCCTCTTTCACGCCCCCGATGCCGGTCACGTTGCTGGAGATCATCTCGATCTTCCAGCGCTGCTTCTCAGCGTAGCGGGTGTACATCCGGAGGAGTTCAGCCCCGAACAGCGCCGCCTCCTCTCCGCCCGCCCCCGCCCGGATCTCCAGGATGATGTTCCGTTCATCCGCCGGGTCCTTGGGCAAGAGCAGGAGCTGGAGCGAGGCCTCCAGCGCCTCGCGCTTTTCCGTCAGGGAGTGCAGTTCCGCTTCCGCCAGGGCCCGCATCTCGGGATCGATGGGCTCCCGCAGCAGGCCGCGGGCATCCTCCAGCTCCCGCTGGAGCTTCTTGAGGCGGCGGTACTCCTCTACGACTGGAGTCAATTCGGCGTGCAGCCTGGCCAGCCGCTGGTAATCGGCCGGATCCGCCAGAACCGCAGGGTCAGAGAGCCGCAGGGTGACCTGGCTGTGACGGCTCTCCACGGCGTCGAGTTTGTCGATCAATGTGGACATCGAATCACCTTCTTCGCACGACCGATCTGGACGTCGCACGCCGGAGAAGGATACGCCACGTTCGGGAAGGACGAGGGCCGGCAGTGCAACGGGGAAAACGGGAACCCGGTCCGCTCGGGACAGGCTAGAGGTGATGCCCGTCGGCGGCCGGACGATGGTGAGGGTGTGCGGGATGGTCGAGGAGCGCGAAGCGCGGGCGGTCCCCCGAGGACAGCGTCCCTCCCCGGGGCTGCATGGGCGAGGACTCGGATTCCCGGACCATCAGGGTCACCTCTTCGAGGCCCAGCCTGGGTCAGGCCTCGGACTCGGTGGGTGCGGCGGCGATAGGCTTGCGACCATACTTGCGCTGGAACCGCTCCACCCGACCTTCCGTGTCGATCAGCTTCTGCCGGCCCGTGAACAGGGGGTGGCATTTGGAGCAGATCTCGACCTTGAGGACCGGCACCGTGCACCGGGTATGGATCACCTCGCCGCACGCGCAGGTGATGATCACAGGCATGTATTGGGGGTGAATCCCGGATTTCATCGCGTGGCCTCCGTCAGTATCGATGCCTCATGAAAACCGCCGTATCCTAGCCGAGTTGGCTGAAACCGACAACAAAAAAAGCGCCCGTCCCTGGGCCACGCCCGATCGGGCGCACGCCCCCCGGCGAATCGCCTACTGGTTCATGGCCCGCAGGAACTCCTCGTTGCTCTTGGTCTCGCGGACCTTCTCCTGCAGAAGCTCCATGGCCTCGACCACTCCCATGGTCCCCAGGACCTTCCGCAGGACCCACATCTTGTTCAGCTCCGTGGGGCTCAGGAGCAGCTCCTCGCGCCGGGTCCCGGAGCGGAAGATGTCAATGGACGGGAACAGCCGCTTGTCCACCAGGCGGCGATCCAGGAGCAGCTCCATGTTGCCCGTCCCCTTGAACTCTTCGAAGATCACGTCGTCCATCCGGCTGCCCGTATCGATCAGGGCCGTGGCGATGATGGTGAGGCTGCCGCCCTCCTCGATGTTGCGCGCGGCGCCGAAGAACCGCTTGGGGCGCTGCAGGGCGTTGCTGTCCACGCCGCCGGAGAGCACCTTCCCGCTGGGCGGGACGATCGTGTTGTAGGCCCGCCCCAGCCGCGTGATCGAATCCAGCAGGATGACGACGTCCCGCTTGTGCTCGGTCAGCCGCTTCGCCTTCTCGATGACCATCTCCGCCGCCTGGACGTGGCGCGTGGCCGGCTCGTCGAAGGTCGAACTCACCACCTCGGCCTTCACGGAGCGCTGGAAGTCCGTGACCTCCTCGGGCCGCTCGTCGATCAGGAGGACGATCAGAATGACCTCGGGGTGGTTCTTCGTGATGCTGTTGGCGATCTTCTGCAGGAGGACCGTTTTTCCGGCGCGGGGCGGAGAGACGATCAGACCGCGCTGTCCCTTCCCGAGGGGGGTGAGGAGGTCCATGATGCGCATGGAGATCTCGTCCCCCGTGGTCTCGAGGTGGAATCGCTGGTTCGGGAAGAGAGGGGTCAGGTTGTCGAAGAGGACCTTTTCCTTGATGAGCTCGGGATTCTCGAAGTTGACGGCTTCCACCTTGAGGAGGGCGAAGTATCGTTCGCCTTCCTTGGGGGGCCGCACCTGACCCGACACCGTGTCCCCCGTGCGGAGGTCGAACCGCCGGATCTGGGACGGGGAGACGTAGATGTCGTCCGGCCCCGGCAGGTAGTTGTAATCCGGCGCCCGCAGGAATCCGAAGCCGTCCGGGAGGGTCTCCAGGACCCCTTCGGCGAAGATGAGGCCATTCTTCTCCGTCTGGGCCTCCAGGATCTTGAAGATCATCTCCTGCTTGCGCAGGCCGCTGGCCCCGACCACGTTCAGCGATCGGGCGATGGAGGTCAACTCGGCAATGGTCTTTTCTTTTAGCTCGGCGAGGTTCATGGAGATTCCTTTGGTGGATTCTGACGATTCCCGCTCCCGGACCATCCGAGTGGGCCGCTCCGCTGCGCTGGATGACATCACGGTTCCTCAGACTCTTGACGAGCTCGGACTAGCGCCCCGCACACGCAGCAGGACAGAATGCTACACGGGAAGGCGACGCACTTTGTTACACCTGGATGGCGGCAAACTCACCTGTCGGGCCCGATAACACTGCGGGCGATCGTGACCTTCGAACTCTCGAGGGTGGATACCTTTAGCGGGCAAATGCGAGGAGTTCTCGAAGTCAACCGTACTCTATGGGGGGGCCTCGGGCTTTGTCAAGCTTTTTCTACAGGGGGGCCTGAAAAACCCAGGCATTTAAGGGGGACGGGGTTGCAGAACGCGGCAAGAGGTAGCACGGAACGCAACCCCCGCCCAACTGGATTCGCGCAGGGGTCAGTGACTGGTGAGGGGGGCCAGGACGAGTCGGGGTGACTCGCCCTGGCGGGACCCTGGGGCCGCAGCCCTCCAAGGGGGAACCCCGGCGCACCGTGATCCTGGCCCCTTTCGTTTATAGGTGGAGCGCGTCGCGGCGGCGAGACTGGCGGCGGAACGGGCGCATGAGCGATGCAGCGAGGCGATCATGGCCCGGCTCGGCCCCGAGGCCCTGCGCGTGAAGCTGAAGGAGATCCCGCCCCTTGAGGAGACCGCCCCCTTCCGTACACGTTTTTCTCGGTTCACATTCGGCGAATCGCTCTACGAGACAGAGATCGAACGGGTGAGGGAAGCGATAGGGCTTCCGCCTACGCGTTCCCGTAAGGAGCTTCCGGAAGGGTTCTTTGAGCCGCAGGCGGACCCGCGGACTGCGCAGGCCGTGCGGCGCGGCGACTGGTTTGGCCGGCGCCATGCTGAAGAGGACGTGCAGGCCTGCCAGGCGAAGCATCAGGAGAGGAGGCGAGCCTCCTTGGTGTGGCAAACACTTCTGGCGACGGGCCATCGTTAGCGAGTAACGGGTCAGTCCTCCTGAGCCGGTCCGTGAAGGCGAAAGGGCAGTCCGATCGTATAAAGGGACGTAGGTAGGTTATGGTACTTTTCTCTTCTTCTTCGCTACAAGGTATAAAGGGACGTAGGTAGGTTATGATACTTTTCTCTTCTTCCCCGTCACCAGGGCCGCGGCGCTCAGGCCGCGCGCCCGCAGGAGGTCGGGCCCGCGCTGAAGGCCGGTGCGGACGACGGGGGGAGAC
>Ga0315285_10001333_pt1 | contig 25939 bp, 20 predicted proteins | sample YL17G09_36_MG_FD_203698 | JGI IMG/M metagenome (GOLD analysis project Ga0315285, IMG submission 203698) | Sediment microbial communities from Yellowstone Lake, YNP, Wyoming, USA - YL17G09_36 | ecosystem: Environmental > Aquatic > Freshwater > Lake > Sediment | place: USA: Wyoming | collected... | reverse complement strand
GCGAGGAGGCAGATCCCTCTTTGAGCGCTTTCCTCTGGACAGCCTCCTTGGCCCTTCTCGGTGTCGTCACCATGCTTATTCTATTTCGTGCAGTCAGACGATCTGGGAGCATTACCATGACCAAAGGCCCCGCACTTCTATCCTCTCTCCTTCGCATCTACATATTCCCATGACAGCATTACCAAGCTCGAGGCAGACTTGGGGGCCAAATACAATAGATTCGTTCTTCAGCTGGGAAGCCCTATTTGGATTGGAGAATTTGGTGCGTTCATGAAGGACACGAGCGGCGATGATTGGCTGCAAGACGCAACCCAACTGTTCGGCAAATACCAGGTAGGTTGGGCTTGGTGGGCCTTCGGAAACAACGCAAGAAGAGAACAGACCGTTCCATATTGCCTTGCTCTACCCGGCTCATAGAATGGAATTGATCCTTGTATATGGGCGCGTGAATTCGACCGAGAATTTACCCACTCATGTGAGCTCCAATTGCCCAGAAGCAAATGGAACAGCGAGCGCGACAGCTGACGCATCTAGCGGAGAGCCCTGTGGACCATACAGGAGTCGTCTTAACTGATTTGCTTTCCATGGAAGATCGGAGCGGAACTTTGGATCGCCTTCTTGTGCCACGTGTGAACTAACTCACGCGAGGCAGGTATGCCCGGAGCGTTGTACTTCCAGAGAGACTGATCGTGGTCACGTAGTCGACGTAGCCATCTTTGTGAATCGTCAGGGCATATGTTCCGGAGTATACTCCCCTGAGCACCAAGGAACCCCGAGAGTCTGTTGTGCCAATGAGATTTCCGTCCAAGTAGACCGAAGCACCGGCTATCGCCTTGCGAGATTGTGCGTCACTTGCGTAGATTGTAATACTGTACTGTGGGGGGCTGTAGACCGTGTAGAGTGTCTTGCTCGATTGAATGGTACACGAGAAGGAGGTTGTGGTCGAGAGGGCTTTGCCTGACTCGTCTTCCCACCTCGTGAAGGTGTATGAAACTCCGTTCACTGTCACTTTGCTTGGCGCTGTGAACGTGTGCTTGCCTTGGAGTGTCAGAGAGAATGGGGTCGAGTAGTACTTCTTGTCTACCGTGATTCTGGCTCCTGGGAATTCCGCTCCGAGGGTGCTCTTCGACTTCACCGCAACTTGTGGTAGCCCAAAGCGGGCCTTCAGCGAGCCGCTACCGGAGACCGTCATGTACGTGTCAGAGGAGGAGGGATTGTCAACAGAAACGCCGTTCGTTTCCCAGCTGGCAAATGAGTATCCGCTTGGAGGGTTCGCCACAACGTGAACACGTGCACCTAGAACATAGGCCCCGGTAAGTCCGTTTGTTTTCGTTGCGTCATCGGCCGTGATTGTTCCGCTCGAGGGATCGGCGTAGAAGGTGATCGCGTACGTGACTGGTGTGAAGTGCGCCTTGACCGAGCCGCTGCTCGAGACGGTCATGTAAGTGTCCGGTGACGACGGGTTGTCGATCCAAACGCCGCTTGCCTCCCAGCTGGCGAACTGGTAACCGTCCGGTCCATTCGCGACTATGTGGACACGTTGACCCTCAGAGTAGCCGGTTACCGTTGTTCCATCAGTCTCCGCTGATCCGTCAGCCAAGATCTGTCCTGATGAAGGATCCGCATAGAAACTCACTGAATACGTGGAGGTAACCGTGAATGTTGCAGTTGCGGAGTCAACTGATCCCTTATCGGTCTGAACCATCACCGTGTAGGTGTTTGCGGGTGCGGATGCGTCAACTGTGAAGCTTCCTGTGAGGCTGCCGGCAGCGATCGTGCACGTCTGTGAAGTGAAGAGGGGCGATGGTCCTGCCACCAACGTGCAGGTGGTTCCTTGATAGTTGGAACCTGAAACCGAGACAACGGTTCCTGCTGGACCTGAGCTTGGTGCGGATGCGAGCGTTGGTGGTGCACTTTGAGATGAAGTCGCACTTGATGTTGATTCAGTCGTGGCGGTTGTTGTCGTTGTTACTGTGATAGAACCGATCGTGAATGAAAGCTCTTTCAGGTTGTTACTCTCGTCTGCCTCCGCTATCTGATTATCCGGATCCGCGACCCACTTTGTCGTGTGTGTGCCTTCCTGAGCTGAGAACGGTCCAACGAACCATGTCTGAACTTCACCTGCCATAATGACATCAGGGCCTCCCCGCCCGTAGTCGCTATCGTAGTACACATCGAGATAGTAACCGTTCGCGGTCGTGTCTCCAGTGTTCTTCACTGTGGCAACGATGTTGAACGATTCCCCTGGCACTATCTGCGCTGCGGGCTCACCTACAGCTGAGTCTTTCTCAAGCCATATGCTCTCTACCGTGAGATCCGGCGAAGCCGCATAGGCCGGCACCGCAAGATTTGGAATACAGATCAAGAGAAGAAGCAGGAATGAGAGGATTGAGACCGCGTAGCTTCCTCTACGCGATAGAGCATGTACCGAGCGGTGCCATGTTGCCTGATCACGCGTCATCTGCGTTCTGAGCGCTAGTCACGGCTCATCGGCCCCTAAACGTCGTGTAACTCGGCGTGGTGTACTTTAGCGACAGAACCACGGGGGAAAAGATCGGAAGTTGGAGCTCAGAATCTCCACTTTTTCGCTCGTTTTTGGCACGTACGGGCTCGATTCGCGGTTTCTCGCAGGATTTATTTTCCGAGCGGCTCGCGCGCATCTTCTCGGGAGACCACGTGTCCATGATGCGTCAGGTTGATCGCATTGGTGAATACTTCCATTGACCTCCATTTGTCAAATCATTGACTCGGCGAATCCTCGCCAGGCAGGGCGTATGGTCAAGTGGGTCTTTGTATCGCCAATACGCATCTGTTCCAACCAACCAGGACGGGTCATGGAAGTATGGATAGAATCCGATCACGACACAGATCAGAATGAGAACCAACAGCAGTATGAAGTCATCTAGCCCCAGCTTGATCTGCTGCACCTGAGGGCTCTCAGAGATCTGGGAGCCTACGGGTTTGCGGCGGTTCGCCATCCGATACAACCTGAAGGCAATGAATGCCCAGATTGGGGAGAGTCACGTGGCCAAGAAGATTGCCGGAAACAACGAAGACCATGCGTAGGTGAGGTTCATTTCGAGATCAGGCCATGTCTTGCCATAGCCTGCAAGCGGAACGAAACCGGAGTAGAGCCAATGGCTGAGGCTCCAGATCTCCACAATCGCCCCGATACCGAGTAGAGAAGCAAGGAAAGCTAAAATCAACTTGCGGCGGCCGCCAATAATCTGGGCAACCCCATCACCCAAACCGAGCCAGCAGATTCCGACCGCGACCGTGCCTATCCACCAGAACGGAACGAGATACTGGAAGAGAATCGCTTCAACGAGAATCAGAATCAACGCGATTGAGGCACCCAAGATCACCGCCCACAATTGCCCACGCGTGACTCTTCTGCCAGCGCCGTCAGCTCGAGAACCAAGAGTAATCAACCCAAGGACCGAGAACCCGGCCGCAACGAGCCACACAATAGCCAACAGACTGAATGGTCGAAGTATGGTCTGCGCCTCCCGCGGGTAGAAATAGAAGAACTCAACACCATTAACGCCCATTGCGAATGTCAGGAAGACATAAGAGCCGACCCATGAACGACCCCATAGGCAATGGCCGAAAAGGCGCGAAAGCTCGGCCCTTTTCTTGAAAGAACAGGTTCGGTCTGCAATGTCAATCACCGATTTTCCTCGTCGCTCTCCGTTGTCGTTCCAAGTCCTAGTCGGCGCTTCCTTCCTATTACTCTTGGTAATTGCACCCGCAGCGAGCGCAGTCTCTGCTCCAACTGCGACTGAAAACGGTCTTCAGTGGCTCCAGGTCGACGGGTCTTCGATTGTTAGAGAAGACGGCGCAACGATGCTCCTTCGAGGAGTGAACCTGCCGCACCTCAGTCGCTCAGGCGTGGCGTCCGCCAGATACAGCGCGTACCTTGACGTAGCGAAATCGATGGGATTCAACATAATCCGGCTTCCAGTATTATGGGCTGAGCTTGAAGTATCATATGGAAGATTTAGCGCCGCGTATCTGGATGCTCTCACAAAGATCGTGGATCTCGCAGGAGAGAACGGGATGTATGTTGTGGTTGACATGCACCAGTTCAAAATGGATGGTTTCCCCGCGTGGGTTGCGCCCAGACTCAAAACCTCAGACCAAACTGCTGCCGCTTTTTGGCGCAATTCCGGCCTGCAGCTCGAGCTGATCAAGGCCTGGAAGACCGTAGCCTCCTTGCTCAAGGACAGAAGCGCGGTTGCTGGCTATGACTTGCTTAACGAACCCTACGGCGGCACCATCATGTGGCAGGACTTCGCCCCAGTCTTAAATGAGTTCTATTCGAAATTGATTTCAGAGATTCGAAATGTGGATGCCAGGCACATCATCTTCTTTGAACCGATAGAAGGCGTGTGCGTTCTTGGGGAACACATAGCCCTGAGACCAATAGGGACGAATCTCGCGTTTTCACCGCACTTCTACGTCAGTGGCTCGGCCGAGTACCTGAACAACGTCGCTCACCAGTTGTACAACCTTACCGTGAGTACGTGGAACATTCCGCTTTGGATTGGAGAATTCGGAGGAGTGAAAGTAGATGTTAATGAGAAAGATACTCTTCAGACCCTAGCCGTTGTGTTGGATCTGTTTGACCGATACGCCCTTGGGTGGGCGTTCTGGACTCTTGCAGAGAGCGACGCAGGCCCACGTTTGGTCGATGGTAACGGACTGGGGTCAACTTTGCTGACGAGCATTATGACCCGAATTTTCCCGACAAGTTACACAACTGTCGATTTGACATTCTCGTACAATAGTACTCCTCGATTCCAGTTGAGAGCCTCTACCCATTCTACCGGAACGATCGAGGTATCCCTGCCCACTGTTTTTCAGTCAACGGTAGCTAGATGTATTGACTGTGTCTCCACGTCGGCAGATGATCGGCAATCTCTGAGAATTGAGATTCCCTTGAACAAGACCGTATACTTCTACTTGGATGCGCCGGAAAGCATCTCACGACTCGAGGAAATGGCTGAGTTGGAATTCGAGCAAGCTCTTCGAATCTCAGACGAGCTCAAAGTCACTGTGTTTCACACCCCGGTAGGCAGGGAGTGTATCCGAGAAATCAATGACGTAGTCAATTCGATGCAGGGCAACCTGACTGTGAGGCATTACGAGTTTGTATTGCACAGACTTGATACTGTGATGCAATTGCGAACATTGGCCGCGCAAAAAGAAGACAACTACACGAGGACAGAAGTATTTGTGAATTCTGTCAGACAAGACCTGCTGAGTTCACAGGGTCGCCTTACTAAGTGGCAGCTCGTTCTGCTATCACAAGCCTACGAGAGCCTTGGGCAAGGTAACTGCACGTCGGCTGTGGAATGGGCGAAGCAGGCTAGGGATCTTCCAAGGGAACCGTCGCCTGATGAACTGGATTCCACTCTGCGGGACGCGCTCTGGACAACCTCTTTAGCTCTGCTTGGAATCGTCGCCGCGTTAATTCCTCTGCGTGCATTCAAACGCCGATAGTTCAAACTACCGTTTTGCTGTCGAGGTGCCTTGGAGCAACCCAGCCATCCAGACCAAGCTGATGCAAATTCAGAAGCCGTTGACTTCGCCTGGCACAGGGGAACTAGTCATCAGCCGGGGAGTGGACGAAGAACGCTGACGATCTGTCGCGGGAGCCTTCACACGAAGAAGCCGATTAGGTTTTAGGAGCACTCCCCTGGCGGGTTTCCGTAGTACTTCTTGCGGTGGCAGTCTCATTGATTCTGGTTCGTGCCATGAGAAAGAGCCTGCCGACCTACAAAATGGTTGGCCGGCCGATTCCATCATGAAGCATGTTTGCTAAGCACAATTCACGGTTGCCGTGGAGGATTCTACTCTCAGACTGATTTGCTTTCGCCACGCACTTTGTTAGCCCAGTAGATCTCGTCGTACGATACCTGACAGTGCGATAACTAGCTTATCCATGTGAAGTCTTGGTACTGGACCTTGTGATTCCAGAATCTTAGTAGGCTCAAGAGGCCGTGCAGCTGTGAAGGCGAAGGGGCTACGGAATAGTCAGAGAACCTCAGAATCCACCGTGACAACGTATATGGTATGCCGAGAAGAATCGCTTCCATGGGGAGCCGTTTTTCCCGGCAGAAGGTTCTGATGATGCTTGACATCACGCTGGAATACGGGCCTGCTCCCGAGAAATTCTCAAGAAACGACTTCAGGCCTCCTCTTGATGAGCTGACTATTATGAACCAACAGAAGTCGAAAACAGGGTCACCTAGGGCCCGGTAGAACTCCCAATCCATTACGTAGATTTCGTCGGTCCAAGCAAGGAATATGTTACCCGGTTGAAAATCACCATGTTCTGAACAGGCAGACGCATGCGCATGAGCTAAGATATCGCCTAGCTCCTTGATCTGACGTGCAGTCTCCTCTGAGTTTCTCGTATCTGAGTCAACTGTGGTAAGCGCGCTTATCGCACGCTCTCCCGGACGTTCGATGCATGCCGGTGTATCTGAGATGGTCTTGTTCTGAAATTGTAATAGCCAATCTACGGCACCCCGGTTGTAGGTCGGATTGAGAAAAACGCACCTTCTGCCCTCTATGGGTCGCTCGACAAAAAGAGTAAGGCTGCCGAACCGGCGCTTCTCGTAGTTGACCCCGCCATATGTCGACAAGAGCTCCTCTTCAGTTTCGAGATATCTGCCTACTGGACAAGTGGACAACTTGCCAAAGAACTTGGCCATATGGTCTTGGAGCCCCACGTATATGACCTTTGATCGCTGACCGTGCCCTGCGCTCACACGCACAAGCGAGGTCGCCCCCGTTTCTTCAGAAATGCTGTCCTCCACTGTTCGGGGCTTTGAGTGTTTCCAAGCGAATACTAGGAAAGTAGGCCAGATGGGAACACAGATCTCTTGCAAGATTCTGGGAGGCAGCAGCTTGGCTGCGAATGTCGCCAGCCGCCTCAGGGAAGTGTCGCGCTCATTTGATCCATAGTACCTGACAAGAAAAGAGTACCCATTTCCGTCTCGGAGTTTTCCGGCGAGTTTGGGCTGCGTGTCAAAAGGGCTTGTCCAGCAAAACTCGATTGGGCCAAATCCTGCCTCCTTCATGAGAGATCTGTAGCCTCGCAAGGAGTCACTATGCTTCTCGAATCGAACGAGAGGTGGGTCAAGAGATCTTGACCTCGCACAGTGAGTTGTGGCTAGGGAGTCTTCCCCCCACGGCCTCCTTCCACTAAGCCAAGAAAGTAGCCCATACCTGTTTCTCGCATTTACATAGAGACAACCTTTCGGTTTGAGGATGCGCCACAGCTCACGAAGGAGGTTGACTTGGACAGATCTACCACGGTGACCACGTGACGTAGCAATGAATTCGAATAGTGAGTCAGCAGCAATCAAATCAAACTCGTTGTCTCTAAACGGCAGTGATGCAATTTGGGCCTCAAGAAGTCTAAGGTTTGGGACGTGGTCGCTTCTTGCCTTGGCTTTCTGGATCTCTAGTCCGGCTGAAGATACTCCGACAAAAACTACTTCTTCAAAGAGCCGTGCGAGATTGAAGCAAGTATTCCCTAACCCAATTCCCAGATCAAGACACAGATCTCTTTGATATTGATCATAGCAGTGGAAAACGCCATCCGCGAATGAGTTGTCAAGAAGGTGGTCAGCGAGCTTAGGGTTCCTGCGCACTATGAATTCAAGAGCGGCCTGGTATCCAGCCTTCTGTGCAATGTTCGACATCGCCAGAAATTCTGGCTGAACGCTGACGCCTAACCCTATCAGTCTGTCTTCATGTTCTGCAGTTCGGGCCATGGAGGTTCGCTCTCGTCTACCGGTTCTCCACATACTACTCAGACTTACATTGTAGAATAAGGTTACTCCCAAACTGCGAGGGGTCCAGTTGTTTCCGTCCCCGCCAATCAATCTTTCGGAGTAGGATTCTGCTCAACAGATCGGGCACGAACGCAAGCCCATCTCTGACATAGTTCCTGACGAAATCGACGTCATCTTGCTGTACTGCCCTCATTCATGCCCTTTGATTCTTGAAGTGTCGAGTTGGATGGTCTTGACATCGCTGGCCATGACCTCTCGCCGGGCTTCGAGGTTTTCCAGACAAATACGTTGTCCGCGCCCATGGCTCCTGCGACGATTCTACCGATCCTGGGGGCGTTCCTTCGATCTTCGGAGGCAACGTTGCATGCCTTGGGATTCTGCCAGAGCCTGTCGTCCAAGGTCATCAGGAAGGCTTCGACGCAGTCGTCGGCACAAAGATCGGATTTGATCATCGTCCCGTGCCCTCGCACCTCGAGTTCCTGAGAATTCCTTCGAAGTTACATAATGAAATCGTACACAACAGCATGCTTTGCTCGTGATCCGATCACGTTCGCGAAAAGGAAGATCACCACCTAAAGCGGCGAGAGTTGGGTATGGGATGCTGCGTCACCTCACTCGTGCTAATCCGATTTCTCTCCCTAGGCCAGCGCATTTCCAAGAACTCGGGATGAACGAGCAACGGAGGTCTTCTCGGATAAGGCACACGCACATTGGGTTTGGTTCCTCCAGACTCCCAAGCGATGTGTCCCGTAGCTGTATCTCATTCCTGCGCAAAGCCAAGCGACCTCGTCGAGGATGTGAGCTTGGTCGGGGTCTTTTCCCCACGCGAAGTACAGTATTCGGATGCTTCGAGGACGAGCAAGGAGACCGCTACTTATGTTCTCTAGGACCTTGTGCAGGGTCTTTTCCCCAAAGGGGTTATTTAGAAAATAGACAGTGCCTTCACTGAGATCGACTTCTGAGGCATCTCCTTCGACTATTGCCACAGGAGTGAGTAGTCTAGTCTTAGACTTTGCGATGTTCTCTCTCGCCATCCGTGCCAGTTCGGGCACAATCTCTATGCCCATAATTCTCTTCAGTCTGCATCTTGTTGCAACGAACCACACCACTCGACCTTTCCCGCATCCTAGGTCGACGAATACGTCATCAGGATTGATATGAGGCAAGACTGTGCACAGAAGGTGGTACCGCATTGGTCGGTATCTATGGGCGTCTGAACACCAATCCGAAACGTCGATATTCCCCCGCGTTGCTACACCCGCCAATGATTCGGAAGTCGCTGGTGGCAGGCTTAGCAATAGGCTTCTCAAATAGAGCTGAGTTTCGCGATTTCTAACTGAAGCCAGGATCCGATGAAGCATGGCAATGGGATGGGGGCGAGAAACGCGAGTCATTTTCGCTCTTCGCCCTTGACAGGTGACCTCACTCTCCAAGGCGCGCGAAAACACTTGGCGCAAGCTTCTGAAACGCCAAAGTTCGTGAGACAATGCCTAGGTATATGCGTTTCGGCGACAACATCTTCCTGTACTGCGGGATGACCCGGACTTCGCCGCCGAACCTTGCCTTGAACTGATACAACGGCCCCACTCGGCTGGGAGGCAGCCAACAATTATCATACCGTGTGAATCCGTTCCGCTTGTGTGTGATCATGTTATGGTAAACAGATCCAGCATCAAGTGACACACCTTTGGGCGTGTGCATAGAACCACCCCATTTGTAGCAGACCAGCGTCTCCAAGTATGTGTCGAGTGCCATCGCATAGATGATTCCATCCTTTCTCACTGCAAAGATCTTGGCAACATCACAATCCAGTAGATCCCTGAGAAAAGAAATCGTGGGCAAAGCAAAACGCTCACTCCTCTTCAGCTCAGCTCTTCGCTCTGTCTCATCTAGGCAGATGTACAGCAGAGCCGCAGAATCGTCCAGTAGTTCCTCGGCAAATCCAAACCCTCGGTCATCGAATCTTTTCAAAGACCAATGGTGATTCTTTCCAATGTCTTGCCATATCTCATTCTCGCTCCTCGTCAGGTCGAAAGTCTGTGAGAGAGAATGACCACACTTCCTCCACCCCCTTCTCTCCAAGAGCTGAGCCGCGAGCTCTTCCACGAATCGGTTGCCCATGTACGGCATGATGACAGCATCCACGGCTCCCCGCTCTCTCGCGTGTCTCTCCATACAGGAAATGAGCCCGCCTATTGTTTCTCCATCATCCCCTTCCACCAACGGTCCATTGTAGTCCCAGGCCGACGGTTCATGCCCGATCCATCTGCGGAATCTTCTTGCGATGAACGGGAGCCTCCGAGACAGTCTCGCCGGAAGTGTGTTCTTTAGGAACCCAGGGAATACTCCCACAATTCGCCCATCTCTCTCCGCGACAATAAAGAGACTCTCACAACCAGAGTGCTTTTCCACAATATCTTTCCATACGAATGGCGTATTGTAGACCCTTTTCTTTGCCAAATTGCGAACAAGAGTATCCCATCCTTCTCTATCGTCATCTCTTGCCACCCGGTATCTTGTAATCTGCCCTGGCGTGACCATTACACCATTCTCCAAACGTTGTCTCGCAGGCGCTCATGCGTCGGAAGAATCGCGAATCGTGCTCCGTTAGTCTGAGGATATAGCGCTTGAATGCGGCTTCGCGGCAAGGAGTTCACTATTGTCGCCACCTATTCGAGAGAGAATCTCCATTGGGGGTCCGTTTGTTGACGTGAACTGCCGCTTCCACGATAGTCAGTGACCTACGAACGTCTTTCGCCGCTTTCAGCAGATAATAGGGGTCCTTTGGCATACAATGCCCTCCGACTCCAGGTCCTGGGTAGTGTGGCATGTAACCGAATGGCTTCTTGGAAGCTGCGTTGGCAACATCAAAGGTGTCCACTCCCATGAATTCAAACGCAGACGCAATCTCATTTGTGATACAAATGCTAACAAATCGGCATGTGTTCTCGAGCATCTTGGCTGCTTCTGCGATTTCTGGAGATCCAACTCGGAAAACAGGTGCCTTCAAGTCATCAGGCCTCGAATGCTTGTGACCAATCTTTCAGCGGCGTCCATTAGATCTTCTGATGTACCCTGAACAACACTATAACCAAGAACCCGCGGTGTTTCCATAATTTCGTAGCCTTTCCTAGCATATTCGTTGCTCGGCGGCAGATATCCAAGGTATCCGTTCGCACATGACACAATCGAAATCGCTTGTTCACTGAGCCGCGTCTTGAGATCAAGGGCAGGCTTGGAAAAGACCTCACCTGGGAAACCCACCAAAACCAATGGGCCGACTTTGAGGGCTTGCAGGAGGACCTTGCGGGCGAGGGTGCCTCCGTGGTATCGTCGCATAGAAATTTCACAGTGGGTTGTGGCAGAAACAAGATCTAGGTCTTCTTCGTCCCTGGCATCGGACAACGACCTCAGACCCTCGCTAGTCATTCGACTTCCATAGGCCACAGCAGCCTCGACGCCCGCTCTTTCCAGCGAAACGTGCCTTTCTCTATCGTATGGGGTTACATCGCCTAGGGCCCCGTTTAGGAAGAAAGCGCAACTGATCCCGAGCGACGCAGCCCGGAGTCTTAGTCCGTACACGTAGTCTGCGGAAGCGAGCGGAATGTGTCTGGTCATCGTAGGATGACAGCCATAGCAAAGGAGTAAGGCCTTCTCGTGGGCCACCCTTAACAGAACACAGCTCAGCTGGTGATCAACCAGATCTTTCAGGTTGAGTCCGAGTCTTGAATGTCCCAAAATGGTTCGTTGCCGTCTACTGGCGCTGTGAGGAAACTCGATGAACCCCGTCCTTGCTGACGCTCGAGAAAGTGATCGAATCGACGCTCTAGCGCTCTCTTCCGCCTTTGCTGCGACCTCGGCCAGCAACTCTCGATTCTTACTAACAAGGCCAAAATCTATCGCAGGCGGTCCAGAATGAGTATGCGAGGCAGCGATCAGCACATCCTCAGCCCGAAAACCTAGAGCAGCAAGTCTGTGATACATCTCATGCACGCCTTCAAAGTCGATTGCAAGCAAGTCAAGGGTTATTATGGCGACGCGCTTCTCGTCCCTTTCCAAAACGAGTGATTGAACCATCAGCGGGTCATTGACGCCTTTGCACTCGTGGCTTGCCAATCCATACCCAATCAGCTCACGCGGAGTTGTGAGTGCAATCTTTGAGAATCCTGCCAGCAATTTGCTCAATATTCAAGCAGCTCCGGCTATCGCGCAAACACACTGACAGGGGAATAACCGCTTTGCCTAATATATCGCTTAACAATCAACTTGAATCAGAAGAGCATTAGTGATTCCAATTGAACAGCGGTTATCGGCGGTCAGGCTCACTAGGCTTCCTTGGTGATCCAGTGGATTCACGAAACTGGAATATGGCATATCACTTGGCGTTGGCCGGTTTCAGAACCACCTGGGTCACGTCACATGCCCGACGATTCAGGAGATTCTTCGGCCCATCATCTCTCCAGACAGTCAACTACAACCTTCGCATAATCCACTCTGGTTATTTGCCTTTGCCTAGGTTGATTCGACTAATTCGGGCAGCCGATGTATTCCTAGAAGGCATTCCAACGCACTCCGCTACTGAGAACCTCAGAATGTTCCCGAGATTGGCGCGAGGGTTTGGAATGACATCATGCAGTCTAACTCACCTGCCAGACGAGAAGGCACCTGTTGTATCAGTAAGTGGACCACTTTGGGGGATGGCAGGTCTGATTGCAAGCAGGGTTCTCCAGAGGCCATTCGTATTCGACTTGTCAGACTACTTTCCGACTTGGGAGAGTATGAGACGTGTGTGTGCAACTGGGATTCAGGAAACGCTGATAGAGGCCGCGGATTTGGTGCTCTGTGCGAGCGAGAACCTCGAGCAATATGCCAGAAGTGCCAGGGCCGCAACAACGTTGCTAATACCAAATGGGTTCGATCCGAATCTGCACTTCCCGAGGGACAGAGACAGATCAAGGTCACAGCTAGGGCTTCCCACTCATCGACATATCTTGTGTTATGCAGGGAATTTGTTGCCTAGGTCTGGGGTCCTGGAACTCGTCCAGGCTGTTGGGCGCCTGAAGGAACGTGGTGTCGCCACTCTACTCGTCGTGCTCGGACAGGGCCCTTTGGCAGAGAGCGCCCTACGGTTGGCTTCTAGGCTGGGGCTAGCAGACACTATGGTCTTGAAGCAAGTTCACTATCGTGATGTTCCACTGTTTCTTGGGGCAGCCGACGTACTCTTGGCACCCTATCTGAAAGATCGAAGGACGGATTTTCTGATGGTGCCGCAGAAACTGGCGGAATACATGGCTTGCGGGAGGCCCATTGTGGTATCTGATGTCGGCGAGATTCGACGCGTTGTGATCGATGGTGAGACCGGCCTCTTGTCCAAACCGGGCGTGCCGGACGATATTGCAGACAAGATCGAGAGCATATTGAGCAAACCCCAGTTGGCCAGATCGATGAGTCTCAAAGCACTGCAGAAGAGCCGCTGTTATGCATGGCCAAACCTAGCTGCTCGTCTGACACGACAACTCCAAGCGCTCTGAGCCAGTAGAGCCTCAGACGATCAGATCGCATCCAACTCTGAATCGGGAATACTGTAGTCTCCTAGTCAGAAGGTTAGGCGGCAAACGTTAAGCACGAGCTCATAAGATCTGATGGTCTAATATCTGGCAAGTGCAGGAGATTCAGAACGGCGAGGACTCGTTCACAAACGATTGCAGGATTGAAAGTGGAAGGCGCGTGAGATGGATCTGCGAGTCGGGATAGTAACAGATCAATATCCATCGAGTAAGGACCCCGATCGAGGATCATTCGTACTGGACTTGGAGAATCATCTTCGAATTGCAGGGGTCAAAGTAACGGTCATAAACCACAGATGTAACTTCCCAGCAATGTCGCTAAGATGCCTCTTCAATAGCCCGCGACTCGACATCCTCGACGCCCAGTTCGTAGCTCCATCCGGCGTCGTAGCGGCTCTTACCCCTCGCGCTGCTCCGCTAGTAATAACAGTCCACAGATGGGACATCCTAGAGTTTCCTTACAGATGGCCTCTGTCAAGGGCCGTGACACATTTCACGCTGAATTCTGCTCGAGGGATAATAGCAGTTAGTCAGCCAATCCTATTTGAAGTGATGAAGTTTGTTCGGCCAGGATCAAGAATCACCAAGATTCCAAACGCTGTTGACATACAACGGTTTCGGCCCCACGTGGAATCTGATTCACTGAAACAACTGATGGGAATTCCCGAGAATCATCGTGTAGTACTTGCGGTCGGTCGGCTCATACCGAGAAAAGGATTCCAGTATTTGATCCAAGCGATCGCCAGCATTGTGAGACAATATGGCCAATTGTCTCTAGTCATAGCCGGGCGAGGTCCGATGTATGGAGAACTTCAGGAACTTGGGCGCAGACTTGGGCTCGGAGAAAGGCTGAAACTCCCTGGGGTTGTTGACTACTCCCTTCTACCGTCATTCTATGCGATGGCGGACGTCTTCGTTATGCCCTCTCTGTCAGAAGGTCACTGCGTAACAATCTTGGAAGCCATGTCATCAGGCAAGTCCATTGTTGCTTCGGACATACCTGCGAATGCTGAGTCAGTCGTTCATGGCAAGAACGGGCTTCTCGTCCATCAAGAAGATCCAGATGATTTGAGTAGTGCTATCTTGCGGATTCTAAGCAACGATTCTTTGAGAGACATGTTCGCACGCAATTCGCGAGAAAGGGCGGTCGCAGAATTTAGCTGGGAAATCCGCGTTCGTCGCCTGATGGATTTCTACCGATCAATTCTTTGACAGAGCTCCTCTGTAGACAGCCTCCATTCGTCTTGATATCCTAGATGGGTTGAAGTTCTTCTTTACAAATTCACGAGACATCCTTTGGAGGTGGTTCCTTGGAGAACCATCACCAAGCACACCTTCCAGGGCAACAGCAAGTTCATGAGGGTCACCTGGCGATACGAGGAGTCTCTCATCTGCAACTGCCTCCGGCAAACCTCCGGCTCGGGTCGCCACAACGGATACCCCACATGCTTGCGCTTCAAGAGCAACTATGCTAAGTCCTTCCTGCAAACTAGGTATGCAGACGACAGTACTCGTCTGATAGTAACGAACAAGTTGCTCACTCGACACATTGCCCAGAAAGTGGACCTGCTTAGAAAGCCTCAGTCCACGCACAATTCTCTCAATTCGAGGTTGGTCAGGCCCGCTTCCAATAATCCGAAGCGTTACATCTGGTTGTCTCAACACACTCATCGCCCTTACTAGAACCTCCAAGCCTTTTCGTCGATATATGCGTCCGACAAACAGGATGCTCTTCGAGCATGAAGAGTGAATAGGAGAATCCACCTGCTCTGCGGGCTTGAACCTAACCAGATCAACGCAGGCAGGCACCACAGCAATCCTCGACGGGTCGAGCGAATACAAGTCAGCTGCTCTTCTGCGCGAGTATTCACTCACTGCAGTGCAGTAATCCGCGCGTCGACAACTAAGGGCCTCGAGCCGTGCCAGCGCTCTAGTCAGGACACGATCCCGAAACTTCCTGAAGTACCCTACTTCGTCTGCAACCACTCCATGAACAGTGGTCACAAAGGCGTAGGTGCGGCGCCTGGGGATCAGGCTTCCATCGTAGGTATTGCAGTGAAGAACTGTATCTCTAGGACATCTTGCGAGGGACATGCATTGAGCATTGTAGAGAATGGTCTTCAGAAATGGCGTCCTAGGAGAACAGAAGGCGCGGGTCACTGTCACACAATGTCCAAGCTCCCGAAGGGCCTGCGCCAGGTTGAAGACATAGCTGCCAACTCCTCCTGTGCTTGTCCCTATCCCAGAAGAAACCATCGCTACTCTGAGGTGATCTTCCGTCACACGATCGCCCCCGTCAGCCTGAGCTCGGTGTGAATATCGTTAGTGCGGAAGTAGAATATACACGGTTTGAACCTTGTTCCAGCCACGAAATATCTGCATTCACCAAGGTGCCTCCGACGCTAGCGCCTGCAAGATCCAGCGCTATGACGTCACAGCCACCATAACTCCTCGACGTGATTGCTACCGTCACTTCTTCGCACTGGTCCATGCCGAAATACCCACTGTAGTATGTGCCGAGCTCGTCTGAGTAGATGGGATGAAGAAGGTTGGAGCCGTGATCGTGAAGCCACGCGGCTGAGAGGAACCTCTGTTGGGGCATTGTCTGGGGGCCGACCTTATCCATAGGGTCAATCCTGTAGTAAAAGTGAGGAAACCCTACGAAGATGGTTGGAAAGAAGATCAGCAGGAGCAACGCCGTTGCGAGAAGAGTAGTTCTGAGATTCCTTGCGTGTCGGAGGATTCTGGCGATACCAAGGCCCGCGACTGGAGCCACACCAAGATAGCCGAAGACAATTCCACGAGTTTGCAGATCTGAACTGTTGGCAATCAACGGAGAAGTCCAAGGAGCCAATTCGTACAGGACAAACATTATCGCGCCAGCACATAGGGCAAAGACGACCAGATGCCGACGTTTCTCTTGGAGACTGACAATCATTCCGGCAATTGCCAGTAGTGAGAGTGAGGCGATTCCGAGAACCGTCAAAGCGAGATCAATCTGCCTCGCGCCCAGCACTTGGGCAACCCTGCCCGTTTCCTCACCGCCCAATAGCGCCACCAGAACAGCTTGGCTGAAGTTCTGTGTGAAAAGAAGGGTCATCTGGAGGCGAGCTGTTACAGCGTGGAGGTTCCACGCTCCAACCAAGACGAAGGAGACAATCGCCAGCTTGCCCGCAGAGGGAATGAGGGCAATCTGTCTGGACGAAATCAATTGGGAAAGGGCCAACGTCAGAGTGAAGGCCAGAAACACATAGGAAGTGAGGCTATGCGACATCACAAGCGCAACGAGCATCAGCGCCGAGAGAAAGGTCTTCTTGGCGCCGCTTCCCCATGTCCCAAGGATGAGAGGCACTAATACTATCGCCACCGACTCGTATACCGTGAAGGCATCCTTGAAGTGAAACCGGGGGCAGGCTGCATATACAAGCAGGGTGGCTATCATCACAGCCGTGCTCCTGGAGGGCTTGAAAGCTCGCTTGGCAAAGACGTAGAGCGAGAGTAGGATCAACGGATTCAATAGAGGCGCCAGCAGCTTGAAGATTACCTCCAGAGGCAACTCGGTGATGCTAGCTAGCGCCATGATAATCATCTGAACTCCCGGGTAGTAGCTGAACTGAGAAGCCTCGATATTTCCCGAGCCGAAAACAAGTGCGCCCCTCTTCAGTGCAAGTTCCGTAATCTGCATTTCGTGAGCTGAAGTCCAATCCCACGTGAAACCACTAGGCTGTCTTCCTGGCACGATCAAATGCAAGATGACGGCTAGGGCAAGAATAGCCGGCAGTGCTTTGCCGACCGAAGCTAGCGGCCAACGCAAACAAGTATAGATGGTAATCGTCGCTATTGTAAGATAGACTAGCCAGAAGACCGGCTCTGACCAGGCCGCGGGGTCGCGGGTCAGGGTGACTAGCTGGGTGCCGACCGCGAGGATCAGGAATGCTGTTGTTGTCGCATGCTCGTTGGAACCCATATTGGTCATCAGCTGACTATGGCGCTCACTCGGGATTTAGGGGTAGCGCGATGTTCAGCCAATTCGTCTTCTGGGGCGAGCTGGGCGTACCGTCAACTGCGCTCAATGCAATATGCTTCTACACCTCGCCACTGTCAAAATTCCTAGTGGTAGTCCCCACTATTTGCCACTGACCTCGTGTAATTCCTTCCTTGAGGAAGAAGTTCGCCTGAATTCCGGCTACCCCTATTTTATACGCGGGCGCGCTCTGCTGCCTGCGCGTACTTCACTTGCTCGAGTCAAGGTATAGAGGGTAGAAGAGGGACCCACTCGAGTCTCCTATTGGCGCTCAGAAGCTCGCTACGCTCTGCCATTTTGCCTGCCATGTTCCAGATTCATCAACATACCAGAAGGCTGCGTCCACACCAAGTTGTTTCGTGTATGCAACCCAAGCATCCAGTTCGTTATAGCATGGGAAGGACTGCGATCCTTGGCTGAAGATCAGCCAAGCAAGAGCACGCTTTGCTCCGTACTGTGCAGATAGTTTGATTGTCAAGTCAATTGTGGTTTTGTCGATGTAGTTGTCTGTGGCCACTCTCACGCACCGATAGTACGATGTCCACTTGTATGCGTTCGTGATGGACTCAGTCGTATATTCATCAACTATAAACTGTAGTTGCTGTTTCATCTTGAGCCCAGCATCAATGATTGACAGAAGTTGGTCTTGATTGAACTCGTATTCTGTGATCAATTCATCAAGAACAATGACATCTGCACCTGCGGAAACGGACCTCCTGACCAGATCAGTCATTCCTGCCACGTCGGTCTTCTCCCACCCGAGAAGTGTAAATGCTCTGAAGCCTGCGGCGTGGACTGACTTTATCCAAGCTGCGAGGCCGCTCCAGCTCTGCCAGTTTAGATAGACCTGAGTGCCCAGCAGTGTGAATCCTTCCTGCTTGAGTTCCGATAGTGACGGAGCGGCAAGATTCGTATACTGCAGCGCCACGTGGACTTCAAACATCAGGACTTTCTCGGACTGCGTATAGGCTACTTGGCTTGGAATGCGTCTCGGTTTCAGTGAGGGACCCGTAGCCCAAGCTTGGCCAAATGCCTGCGCTGCCACAATCACGAGCAAAATGAAAACAACGATTCGCAACGAACTCTTGTTCACAGCGCGACGCATTGGCAATCGATTTACTGCTTGGCCCCAGGCCTGACGTGGGCATGCCGTAACCAAGCAAGAGCAACTGTGGTGACATCATCTCCAAGTAGCCCCGAGTGTCATCGGGTTGATCCCATCAAGAGAAAGCGACTAGCGAGCCTCAGACACAGGAGACTGGTAGCACCAAGACGAGCAGCGCCGCGCTTCAGTAAACTCGGTGGCTTGTGTCCATATTGTCACTGGGAGATGAAACGCGCTGGCATGAAGACCGGCTGGCAGGGACTGGCTCGTACGCATGAACTGTGGCACCTTTGGATGCAAAGTAGATGACCGCGCCACCGTCATGTGCGCCAACGTCGACCACCTCGCAGCCCGTGAGGTCTTCGTCATAGAATGACTTGCGAAAGAATGCTCCACATATTGACGACGATTCCTGTGTCGGAACGATTATGAACCTGCCTCCACTTGCATCTAGAATTTGCCGAATCCCTCTCGGACCACTAACTGAATCTTGGGGGGTTTTACCCGTCAAATTCTCAAGAATCATGTCTCTGAGAAGAAAGTAGTTGGGAAGTTGAACAGGGAAAACGACAAGAATATTCCCATCCCTGAACCGAGCGATACAGATTCGTTTCAGTGACGCGAAGAGCAGCACAGAATACAATTCCTTGTCGTACGAATTGTCCTAACTAATCCTCGCAAACGCGATAGGCTCAGGGATTTCCCAGTTCTGAAAAGGATTATTTTTCCTCCTATGACACGTCACAACTTCAGCGGACTCTCTATAGTACACAGTTCCAGAGGAACATCGTTGCATTTCGTTCCAAAAGACCATTAGGCAATGATGTTCACCCATTCAGCTGCATGAGAAAATCGTAGCAGAAAGACCCCATTGCAAGCCATCATGGCGCATTCCAAAGTGTCTTACGCACCTTGTAACCCCCTGTAAATATCAATTAGCTTTCTGGACATAGCTTCCCAATTGAACTCTGTGATCGATGCTTGTTTCCCCGCAATACGCATCTTGTGATGACGTTCAGGGTCGTTTGCAAGGGAAAGGATCGCTTCTGCTATTTCGCTAGACTCGTCGCTTTCCAGGATCACACCACACTTGAGTTTCTCGACCAGTCTTGCGCGCAGTGTACCAGCTCCTACCATTACTGGAACACCACATGCCATCGACTCAAAGAGCTTCCATGGCATCGCGACGTTTAGAGATGGATTTTGATCCTGGTACAGGACCCAAGCAAGGTCGCTGGCAATTACATACGAAAAGGCCATTTCGCGCTGCACGCGCGGCACGACGGTCAGTCGAGCATTTTTTGCCCTGTTTGCTGCCTGCCTAAATTCAGCAGCCAGAGGACCATCGCCTACAACGACAAAGTGAACGTTCTGATCCTTGAGGAGCGAGGTTACAGCAAGTAACAGCTCTAGTCTGCAGCCATATCTTATCATTCCCACATAGGATACGATGAATGCCCCTTGAGGTAGAGCGAGTCGGAGCCTGGCCTCCTTCCTTGAGATTCCCGGTATGTCTCTCAATCGCGGACAATTGTAAATCAGTTCGACTGACGGGTTAAAGGCGCGCAGATAGTTTGCGATCCAATCGCTCACGGTGATGATGCAGTCAGCATATCTAAGGCATCTTTCTTCCAACACACGGACCATTCCCGCTACAAGGGGATTGAACCATCCGGAATACACACCGTAAGTGAGCTCGCGGCAATCATAGACCAAAGCGGAGGACAATCGAAGTATTCTCAGAATGCAACTTGGAAGAAGAGTATTCAAATCATGTGCATGTATGATCGGTCTCTGTTTCAGACGCCTGACTAGCTTCAGAATTTCCAACACTAGAATAATTTGAAACAGTAATCCTCCAAGCACAAGCCTAAATCCTGAGAATCTTGTTAGGTTTACTGGAGTGAAAGAACGAACTTCTGCTCCGTCAACAACTTCTCTTGACGGAAATTCGGCGTACCTATCCCAAGCAAAGACAAAAACATCATACCCTGCCCTAACGAGTGCCTGAGTTTCCTGCATGGCTCTAGGAATATCCGGTCGTTGAAACGCCTTTGCAACAAGCAAAACGACTGGTCGTAGTGTCGGCAAGAAGCTATCGTCGGCCTCCCGAAGACCGCCGCAGAAAGGAGATAGACGGGCGCAAATACAAACTGATGCTCATCGTTTCATCAGACTTCCAAGCCGAGTGAACGTTTGACTTGCGTGTTCAGTGGAAGAAACACCTACAACCACCCCGCAGACATTCATCAAGGCCTTGAGATATTCAATGGATTCGTCCAAAGTCAAGTAACCCCCTGCCATAATGCTCATCGCAACCACATCGCCTTCCTTTAGATTTGCCAGACCGGCTTCACAAGATTCCCTCGACGGATTCATTTGGAAACCTGCCTTATTGAAAGGAGTCATTATGACTACATCCTTCAGTGACAGTCTCTCATCTTGAAAGAACTTGAGGAATTTGGCGAAGTTTCTCGTTACGAACCCCGGTCTGCAAGCATACTTTTCTCGAATGTGTTGTATGAATGAGTCGAACAGATGCGTTGCCTGGAAACTAATGCCTAAGTCGGTAACCAACTCATGCAACATCACGGCTCCCAATTTTGCGTTCTCGGGTTTCACGCTCAGGTAGCTCTCCAATTCCATGTCCACATAGGCGCCCAGCATATCAATTGGATCTAGTTTCATGGCGGAGATCGCGCCCCTTGCCAGAGTTCTTGCTTTGCCGGATATTGGAAGCTTTGACATTACTTCTCGCACTAGACCGATCGTTCCTTTCTCATTGGTCAACCGCACGTAACCCTGCGCGTACGGCAGCAGAGGCCACAACTCAAAGTTATGGCTGATTGTTTCAAGACTCCCTAGAGCTCTCAGAATCTTGATGTTAGTGGCATGCGTTGAGAAAGCGAAACCTGAAGCTCCGGATGAGATGGCTCTGCAGATTACTTCGACAATTGCTTGTACATCTAGTTTCTCGATGGTCTCTCTTGCACGAGATTGAGATAGATGACTTACACCTATGAACGCGTTGTCTCCGATCAGTAGATCTTTCAGAACACATCTCCTTCTTCATTCAGCGTTCTTGTTAATCCGATCGATAAGAGCATTCACTTTTGCAGCTTCGAAGAAGTTCAGCTCAGGCATGCTTCGCTTGCGTACGGCCGCCAGAAACGCTTCATCTTCCCGTGTGAATTCTGGATCAGCCAAGAGGAATGATACCGAATTGTCGAATGACTGCTTGTGGTATACTTGGCTCCTCTCAACGCCATCTCCTTTTTCTAGCCGTAGCTTGATGAAGTCGTCCGTTACGGTCAGCATCCCATTCTTGGCATAAATTTCGATCGATATCTCCGGAAGCCGAGAACTCCGAACGCTCCAGCATGTATCCAGATGGCCTCTAAGCCCCGACTTGAAGGAGAGCACAGCATGGACGTAGTCGTCGACTTCACTAGAATAGACACGGCTCTTGACCGCTGCGATCGCGGTCGGCTCTCCGAAGTACCACAAGAGAATGTCCAACAGGTGCGGCGCCAAATCCAAGAGTACCCCTCCAGTTCCGCTTCGAAACCGCCATGATCCTCCCTCACGAAGGACATCTGATGAGAACGAATATGCCCTGAGAAAAATCGGACGGTCTAGCAATCCGCTAGCGATGATCTCCTTTGCCTTTCGAAAAATCGGTGAAAAACGCTTTTGGAAGCCAACCATGTGAATGCCGCGTAGGTTGCCTACGCCGTCGCAAGCCATCTTCGCTTCCTCGTGAGATGACGCCAGTGGCTTCTCAACAAATACGCTGACATCCCTATTAGCTCGCACAAGATCTTGTACAATTGAGACATGACTACTGATAGGCGTCGTGACGAAGACAGCGTCGAGCTCTTCGTTCTCAAGCATTTTCACATGATCTTTGTAGAAGACAGTTGCTTTGGGTAGAAGGGCTTTGGCGGTCTTCACCAAGAAGCCGTTCTTCTCACAGATCGCCTTTACGCGGGCTTCGTTAAGAGAATTGACTATGCCAGAATGAAGTATGCCCATCTTTCCTAACCCAACTATTGCGATGTTCATCGTCATGTGAGCCACGCCTGAATGCTTCACCATTATCGGTCGTTCTAATATTGTTGGTGAGTCTTCGGGTCAAACTAGAGAGCCGAACAAGTGGTTCTTTTCAAGGAAGGCAATGATTGCAGCTATTCAATGAATTCATTTGCCCTACCTTCCGCCTGAGCGGAGTGAGGATCCACACCGATCTTCAAAACGCGGCTCTGCGTAATGTCCTCACGTTTGACGACTGAGTTCTTGCGTGTCCTCATGCCACACGGGATGCTTGACAGCCAGAGTGTGGCTGTGATGAGAGCAGTTGGACGAGTAGCGGTCGTCGGGTCGGCTGGTGCGCTCCCTGATTGTTGAGAACACCTGCGAGGCAGAACATAACGGGTAACTCAGAGTATTCGTCATATGCAGCTCCCCATGCCAAGGGACCTGTGGGCAACAGAATTTGAACCATTATTTGGCGATTTGCGCTCCGCAATCGACATCATCTCACTGCACAGAGAATCTACAGGAAAGTCAAGCCGGTGCACCCAACAGTCAGCCTCGCAACTTACTCCAACGGACTACGTTGCAAACCACATCTTAGAGAGGGCAAGCAACCTGCTCATTCCGAGCTACGTTCGTTGAAGCCGCATCTATCGTGACTCGTTCCTCTTTTGAAATGTGAATCTATCGGTTACTACGGCTTGTTGCTGCTTGCTCCTTTGCTGCCTTTGCCTTTGCCTGAGAAGCTCGCCAGAAGTTCACGATTCAGTGTGCAAGATGTCACAAGGGCAAGAGAATTTCGCGGGCTGGTACTTCACAAACCCTAATGCACCACACCTGAACCGTCTCGTCAGCTTCAAGTAAGAAGAACTAGTTTCTTCCAGCCTCTCGATTACATTTGCGATTGCTTTCCGTCCATGATTTCGTCAGTGGGTTAGTAACTAACGGCTACTGCGGGAACTTGGAGTGAATGCCTAACATGTCAATGCGTTGTCGTGATCATTAGATCTTGATTGTACAACAAGATAGACCAGTGAGGATTCGTCACGTATTAAACAGCATCAGATTCCGTAGACTAGGAACGTACAATCACGACGCAGCCCAAGAGCCAAATACGGAAGACGCACAAGCCTGAGGATACATGCAACGCTCTTGCCGATCCTGACATCTGGCTCAGTGTTCGTAGAGGTGTGGACCCACGATTCGTTTAGTGCCCGACTGTTGTGGGTTCGTTGGCATGCTGGCTAGCGGTATTTTTCCAGACCATGTCCATGAAGAATCAATTGTGTGAGGTCCCCATACCACTGAAATAGGGAGATGCACCCTAAACTCCACCGAAGCCGAATTTGACGGCTGCTCCAGACCAGCAACACACCTTTGATCCTGCGTGCGGGCTGAGCTCCTTTGACTCCGAATCAACCGTGGGACCAGCGGTCTTTCACCCTTGTGCGTGTTGGCGAAGCATCCCCAGTGCCCCGCCTATCTTGTCCACTAGTATTTCAGGTCGAACATCGAATACGACCAGACCTAGGCGTTGCAGGTGCTTCAGGATTCTGCTGTTTCTGTCATACGCCGCATATGCATCCTCCAGGCTGACGCAAAGTCGCCACGGTGCGCCGATTTGTGCCACGATGATATTCGCTCGTTCCAGCCAAGTTGACACACACCTTAAGAGAACCTCATTGTTAGTCAGGAGATCTGTCAGGATAACCACGGAATCTGGATTTGCGGCCGTCGTCTGCTCCAAGGATTTGAACATGCCGGTCTTCCTACAAGTTGAACCGAATTTGAGTCTGAGCAGTCGGATGAAGGTCGCTAGAGGGTCGACGCGGGACGGCCCCTTCTCTTCATTCCAGAAAGGAGCCGGAGCTTGCCTTGCAGGTTTCTCTACTTGGTCTTGCGGCAGATGGCTTAGTGCAAGCTCGCGAAGACTGGCCAGTTGTTGCTCGGGCCTCTCCGGCTTCATGGCCTTCACGATTCTGGACTCGTCGTACATGAGGATACCAACGCGGTCCGCCGATCCCACGGCTGACTCAACAAGCAACTGTGAGATCGCCAGTGCCTCGTCAAGCCTGGTTCCCACGTAGGATTTTTCTTGCATCGTTCTTCCAGCGTCGATCAGGATCTGCAACACTGCGTGTGTTTCTGGATGAAACTCCTTCACCATGAGCGTTTGAAGGCGTGCTGTCGCTTTCCATTCAATTCTATGATACTCGTCGCCGGGCGTGTACTGACGGACACCTGCGTAATCCATTCCCGCGGGGCCTTTGCGGGAGACCTCCGGACCTCCGCCGTAGGGGCGGAGCGGAGTGATCGGCGTCTTCGTCCTCACGCTTGGATAGACCTCAACCCAGTCAGCCTGTTCGTAATTGACTTCGCCCGTAAACAGACCTCTCGCGTCTGTGAACGCCAGCGTGAATCCAGAGATTCGGAAACGCCCACTCTTCAGTGATGTAATCTCGAACTTTGAGCTTGAAGCACTGTCCGGTCGAAGCACTTGGTCGAAAGAAGGTGATAGCTTGACACTCAACCCCTCCTCGACAACTGGTCTGACGGCAAGAATCCGTGCAGCCAATCGAGATCCATTTCGAATGGTCAGATCCCCCTCAAGATTATCGCCGAGGAACGTTCTGGCCTTGGGCAGGCGTTCTACCACCCGAAGTTCTCTTCGCAGGATGCCGAGTCTCCGATGAAAGAGGAGGCCAAGACTTGCCAAAGCCAATAGGATTCCTGCGCCAACAGCGGCGAAGATGATTTCCCTCGCAAGGAATGCAAGGGCGACCAGTGCTACGCTGAATTCTGCTAGCCAGTCTGCTCTCCAGGCTGTTCGAATCGCTGTCTTCGGGATTCTCACTTGGTGGACCCTGCTGGTCTCGTTCCGGGGATCGGTGTTGCGTCGACCATCTTCTGCACTACGCCACTGATCTTCAGTCCCTCGATCTCCGATTCCCTCGACAACCACATCCTGTGAGTCACCACGGGCCCGATCAGATACTTGACGTCGTCTGGGATTACGTAGTCTCTTCCCTCCACCAGAGCGTTAGCTTTGCACGCCTTGTAGAGGTGAATCAGGGCGCGGGGACTTCCTCCGAGCTTCAGCTCTTTCAGATCCCGTGTCTGTCGTACCAGATCCACCAGGTATGCCCTCACGTCCTCATTGACGTACACCTTCTCGACGTAGCCCGAAAGCTTACGCACGTTTTCCGCCGACGCAACCTTGCTGACGTTGAGAGTCTCAATCTCACTGAGCTGTTCGATTAACTCTCGCTCCTCGTCAGCTGTCGGATAGTCGAGGGCAAGTCTAAACATGAATCGGTCCAGTTGCACCTCCGTAAGCGGATAGACGCCTTCCAGATCTACGGGATTCATAGTAGCGATTACCATGAATGGTTCCTGA
>Ga0315285_10001332_pt1 | contig 25946 bp, 27 predicted proteins | sample YL17G09_36_MG_FD_203698 | JGI IMG/M metagenome (GOLD analysis project Ga0315285, IMG submission 203698) | Sediment microbial communities from Yellowstone Lake, YNP, Wyoming, USA - YL17G09_36 | ecosystem: Environmental > Aquatic > Freshwater > Lake > Sediment | place: USA: Wyoming | collected... | reverse complement strand
CCGAAAAGACCTTGATTTCGTTCTCGACCTTCTGAGTATAAAGAAAATGTGGAAATACATGAGAGAAGAAATAAAAAAAGAAAAGTAAAAAACACAAAAAATACTTCATCGCCGTGAAAACAATGAAAAAAAATATCCTCATCTGTGGTTATCCAAACACCGTCCTTAGGATATTCATAGAAACCATAAAGGACGACTATACTGTCTACTTTCTTAGTTACAGTAGAAAAGGCCAGTATACTGAAATTAAAAAAAACCTCGGCGATAAAATTTTTCTTATCGATACTGAATCAGGGACAACATTGAAAAAGATGTATAACTTTCTCCGGTTTTTTTGCCTTGCATTCCGCATCGCTTCAGATAAAAGAACACGATCGTTTGTCGCGTACCATAACCATTTCATCAAGAACGGACTGCTCATGGTACTGATAAAAATCTGCTTTCCTCACATAACACGAATTCATTTCCCCTACGACATCCATGTGTACCAGTTCCCAAAAGAACTGAAATATCATTATGATATTGAAAAAGAAAAACTACGAATCAAGGTTAAACTTCATTGTTGGCTTTCATTATTTTTTGATAAAATATGCTTTGAAAACGCTCATAAAATCATTACCAAAGGATTTGAAAATGAACTTGACTACCTCAAAACGGTATACAAAATTCAAGGGAAAACCCATTTTGTATTTAACTACCTTATTGAAAAAAAAGATTTGGTAGAAAAAAAAATCAATAATTTAAAAGGAGATATTACCCATCTCGTTTTTATCGGGGGAATGTCAAACGCTCCATCGGGTGATAATAACTACAAAGTATTTGCAGAGCTTTTAAAAGAGAAAAATATCGTCCTTCATGTTTATTCGCATTCCTCTGAGGTTCTTCAACCACTAACCTATCACAAAAATCTTCAAATCCATAAGTATATCACCAACCATAAAGAACTTATCAATGATATATCGCAATACGATTTCGGCATCTCCTTATCTATACCACCTCATCATGATTATCTCCAAGCAAAAATGGCGTCTGGAGTAAAAATTTACGATTACCTTACTGCTGGATTACCCATAATTATTGACACTGAACACGTTGAGATGGCGAATATTATCACAACGAATAACTTTGGCGTTGTAATTCCGTTAAACAAAATTGGAAACATTAAGACATACATCAACAAGTGTGATTATGAATTACTACTCATGTCAGTGAAAAAAAACCGGGAGAAATTCATTATCGAAAACCAGAAAGCAAATGTCATTAGGTTTCTTCAACAAGAACCCTAATTTATTTCTTTATTTTTTTATGAAATTCTGCAAGAATATCCTCCGTTGTTCTCCCCTTTACATCAATATAGTGGGCATGAAGATTTTCTGCTAACCCTTTATCTTCATGTCGATCCCCTACAACGAAGATTTTTTGAAAATCATCTAAACTCTTCTTTAGATGGACTAATCCATCAAGAACCATATCTGTGCAGGGTTTTCTTTTTGTTTTTTCTTTGATAAACTCTTTTTTAAATGGAATAGTTGTTGTTTTTTCTGCGTACACTCGATCAATATCAGGGCAATACTCCCAATCTTGAATAGTCACACGGTTTTTCCTGAGTAACTCATCAATGTATATGTTTACTTCTTCCACGCGTTCACAACTAAAATACCCTCGTGCAACACCTGCCTGATTCGTAACTGCCATAAGGATTACATTTACCTTCGTCTGAACTGCTGAAAGAAAATCAATCACATGTTTATTTAATCGTATAGCTTTCTTCCAATTTTTCTCCGTTCCTAGAAACTTCACTTCTTCGACAAGCGTACCATCACGATCAATAATCATCAATATTTCATCACGAGAAACCTGTGTAATAATGTAATCAATTATTTTCGTTGTTGACATCGTCGGATCACGAGTGTATTTCATTTCTCCGCCAACATTTTTAATGGCTTGGCGCTCTTTGGTGATTCCAGGTGTTGTCTTTTGAATAAAATCAGGTCCTTTGATGTAGTACGACGGTTTTAGGTGAGAGATGATGTCAGTTGCACGTTTATTATCACTGATAACCACATAATCTACTGATTCTAAGGCAGCAATTGAATACGCTCGCAATTTCTCATTAAAAATCGGTCGTCCTTTCCCTTTTCTTTCAGCGACGAACCGATCCGAGGTTACTGATATAACCAATACATCACAGAGTTTTTTTGCAGATTCAAAATGTTTGATATGGCCGGGATGAAGAAGATCGTATCCTCCATGACATAATCCAACTTTTTTATGTTGTTGTCTGAACTTTGCTATCACTGTTTTTGCTTGAGAAAGTGTAAGAATTTTGTTTGATTTATACGCATCTACGGATTTAACATTTAGCATCTTGAGAAATATATGACTAGAGTATTATTTAGGTTTTTGTTACTTGTTTTTTAGGGCTGTTCTGCGTATTGCATTCCTCATGAATCAACGAGTGGTTTCCACCACCATTTGTTGTGAACATACCATTGAATTGTTTTTTTCAGAGTATTTTGAAAATCTTTACTCAACGTTGGTTTCCATCCCAATTTATGAATTTTACTAGAATCTATGCTATATCGTCTATCATGACCAGGGCGATCCTTCACATAAGTAATCAATGATTTTGGTTTCTGAAGCTCCTGTAAAATAATCTGAGTAATCTCAATATTTGTTTGCTCATTATCGGCACCTATATTGTAGATCTCCCCGTTTTTTCCTTTTCGACGTACAAGATCAATTCCTCTGTAGTTATCCTCTACAAAGAGCCAATCCCGGATATTTAAACCATCACCATATAACGGTAATGATTTATCTTGGAGAGCTTTGATGATGAACAAAGGTATCAATTTTTCAGGATACTGATATGGACCAAAATTATTACTGCTGCGAGTAATGACAACTGGTAAACCATAAGTTACAAAATATGAATTTACCAACAAATCTGCAGATGCTTTACTTGCAGAATACGGGGAAGATGGATCTAATATATCTCCTTCTTTAAAAGAGCCTTTTTCTATACTTCCATAAACCTCATCAGTGCTTATCTGGATGTATTTTTTAACATTACCTCTTCTTGCATATTCTAAAAGATTATAGGTGCCAAGCACATCTGTTTTTACAAATACACCTGCATCTATTATCGATCGGTCAACATGCGTCTCTGCCGCAAAATTAAATACAATGTCACAGTCTCCAGCCTTTTTGACATCATTTCTGTTACAGACATCCCCTCTTATAAATGTGATTTTGTCCATCACATCTTGAAGATTTTCCAATCTTCCAGCATATGTCAACTTATCTAAAATAACAATTTCTTCATCTGAATATTTTTCTAACATGTAATGAACGAAATTACTCCCGATGAATCCTGCACCGCCTGTTATTAAAATTTTCATTTTTATATCACCTTGGGTTCAGGGATCGGCAAAATAAATCTCCCTCCATTTTTCCTATATTCTTTCTCTTTTTGTAAAATCGCATCTGCATAGTTCCACGCTAGGAGTAGAGTATAATCTGGGGGATCCTCATGAAATTTCTCTTCGGAAAATATGGGAATGTGCATACCTGGTGTATAAAGTCCTTGTTTGTAAGGGGTCGTATCACTTATATAGTCTAAAATATCAGTCCCTATTTTGCAGTAGTTTAGCAAGGTATTTCCCTTAGCCGTAGCTCCATAGCCTGTGATTCTATTACCATCATTTTTCAACGTCATTAATAATTTTACTAACTTATTTTTTATTAAGACTACATGCTCAGCAAATTTCATATAAGTGTCAAGAGAATCGAGTTTTGCCCCCCGTTCCAACGACAGCAACTTAGTGACATTTTGAGGTTGTTGTGTCACAAATTTTTGTACAAAGATACGAATTGAACCCCCATGAACTGGAATTTTTTTTACATTTACAATATTCATACCAAACTTACGAAATAAGTGTGTAAGAGGACGAACACCGAAATAGGAAAGATGTTCATGATATATAGTATCAAACTCTATATTATTTAATAAATTCAATATATAAGGAACTTCAATGACGAAAACGCCACTATTCGATAGTAAATGATTTACACCACGTAGAATATTTTCCAAATTATCTGTATGTGCAAAAACATTTGTTGCTGTTATTATATCTGCAGGACCATATTCTTTATAAACGTTCACAGCGCAATTCTCATTAAAAAACTTATTCACAGTCGGTATTTTGTTTGTCTCTGCCAGTCGCGCTATATTTGAAGCTGGTTCGATACCTAATATACGTAGACCAAACTTTGAGAAGCATTTGAGTAGTGTACCATCATTGCTTCCAATGTCTATCACTAAGCCATCTTTGCTAATTTTATAATTTTCAAATACATCTTCTGTGAGACCATTAAAATGGATCCGCATTGGCTTTGAAGCACCAGTTATATAGGGATATTCTTTAAACAACACTTTAGGAGAGACTACATCTAATAATTGAACAAGAGAACAGTTGCTACAAAAATATACATCAAGTGGATAAAAATCTTCTGTCTTGTCTAATTGATTTTTTCTCAAAAAACTATTGGCTAATGGAATAGGACCTAATGAGAGGAATTTATGCAATTTTTCATTTCCGCATACTCTGCATTTTGTATTATGTTTAAAGTTATTTTCTGCTATATTTATTTTATATTTTATTCCAGTTATATTGTTCACCTGTCTTTGGATTAATTATGGAAGGGTCATCGAATGGTCTTCTTTCCTCATCTGGATTTACGTAATCATAAAGTCTTGTTACAAAATAAAGGACTATTGATGGTTCATTTCCTATACATTTTGTCCCATGCCAGTAAAATCCAGGGATTCTAATAATCTGAAGCTGTTCGCTATCTAAAATAAACTCATCTAATTGGCCTTTTGTTTTAGAATTCGCTCTATCATCGTATGCACAAACCTTAAGATCTCCTTTTACAACGCAGATATAATCAACCTGCTTTCTAGAATGTCGATGCCATGCTCTAATTACTCCGGGGTAACTTATTGAAAAATTTACTTGTACGATACGATCATTTTCAATAAAATTTTTCCAATCATGTCTGAGAAGTTCTACAAAAAAACCTCTTTCATCTACATTTTTTTTTATGTTATAAATTTTTATCCCAGGTAACATGTCATTCATCCATTTAAATAATCTTTCAAAGCATCTTCCCAACGTCTCATTTTAAGTCCAAATTTATTTAATTTTTTACTTTCAAGCGCTGAGAACTTCGGTCGTCTCGCTTTTCTATTAAGTTCACTTAACTTTATTGGAAAAAGCTTCGCATTAATTTCTAAAATTTTAAAAATCTCCTTTGCAAACTCAAACCAACTGCTGTACCCTCGGTTAGCGACATGATAGATGCCATAAGGAAGCTTGGTCTCGATTATGTCTTTTATCATTTCTGCTGCATCTTTCGTATATGTTGGAGACATTATAACATCATCTACAACTTTTATTATTTCATTATTATTTGATTTTTTAATCATCCATTCTACAAAGTTACCTCCTTTTCGCCTTGCACCTTTTTTTCCATAGAGACTTGCACTTCGTATAATATAAAATTCTGTACAATAATTTCTAATAAAAATCTCCCCAGCATATTTGCTCAGCCCATAAGTGTTAATCGGGTTCGGTTCGTCATCTTCATGATAAGATTTTTTCTTTCTATTAAATTGCGATGAACCTCTTAGAGAAGATACATTTCCATCGAATACAAAATCCGTACTTATATGAGCATATTTCATTTTTCTCGCGTTACATATCAGAGCTACATTCCTTGCACCAATTGCATTTACCATAAAGGCTTCATCTGGATGGTCTTCACTCTGATCTACATTTATATATGCGGCACAATTTATCACAGTATCAACATCTTTTAAAACTCTTCTGCAACTATTGATATCTTTTACTTCTATCTCGTCGTGGGAAAGAGGGATAGCTTCTTCTCCAAAGACTTCTAAAATATCACTCCCAAGCTGTCCAGTCGACCCAATAATGGCTACTTTCATTCTAGTCTTACCCGTGAGCTATCACCAATAATAAATTTATTTCCTTTTGGTAAACTATTATTTTTCTCCATTGTTACATCTCTCCCAATCAAACTATCAATAATATTTCCGATATTTACGAGCTTTACTCCATCCATCACTACTGAATCCTCTAATTCTGAGTTTATTATCTTACAATTGTTACCAATACTAGTATAAGGACCAATATAACTATCTTTTATAAGACAATCTCGTCCTATAATCGCCGGGCCCTTTATCACTGAATTTTCGTTTAATTTAGTTCCTTTACCAATTGATACTCTTCCTCTAATTTTTCCCTTCACCTTTACACTTGTCTCTGGATCTAAATCATCTAAAATCAGTCTATTAGCTTCTAGAATATCTTCAGGTTTACCTGTGTCTTTCCACCATTTTGTCACAAGAGTAGATTTCACTTTATAACCGTGATCAATTAACCATTGAACCGCATCGGTAATTTCTAAAAGATTACGATTTGAAGGTTTTATCTCTTCAACAGCATTAAAAACCTTAGAACGAAACAAATAAACACCAATAACGGCAAGGTTAGAAAGTGGATTCTTTGGCTTCTCTATAAGTTTAACAACTTCATTGTTATCATTCAATAAGGCAATACCAAAAGCCTCCGGATTATCCACTTTCATTAAAAGAATGCTGCATTCGCAATCAGAATTCTCAAAATCTAGAACCTGATCAACAACACCGTCTTTAAGAATATTGTCACCAAGGTACATAATAAAAGAATCATCACCAATAAAATCCTTAGAAATCTTTATTGCATGGGCAATACCAAGAGGTGCCTCTTGTTGAATAAACTTAATATTTGCATCCCATTCAACACTCCTGACAGTTTCAATAACTAGATTCTTATTTGGCCCAACAATAATACCAATATCATGAACACCTGCTTCAATCAAATCCTCAATAGCATAAAATAAAATCGGTTTATTCGCCACAGGAATAAGTTGCTTCTGCTGAGAATATGTCAATGGACGCAACCGTGTACCTAAACCACCTGATAACACCAAACCTTTTATGGTAAACCACCTCTATATTCAATTCCATAGCGAAGACATTTCATTTTCCGTAACCCTATTTAATTCCATATTTTTTCAATTCTATGTGACCTTTTATACATAATCTCTTTTATATTTTTTATGTTAATCAAATATGCCTTAAAGAAATATTGTAATCTCCTACGAGTGTGTTTTGTGAATACAAGATTATTTAATGCATACCTTTTTGATTTATCTTTTTTTTCCAGGAATATATGAACGAACGGAAAGTATTTCTGATGAAGACTAGCAACGATTATTTTATACAATGGGAAATTCAATAACTGATATCGTATACGATTTTTCTGAGAAACATAAAACCTAACATAATCATAGCTCTCTGATTTTTTTAGAAGATCACCAAGAGATACACTTCCATAATGAATCACAGTAGTTCTAGGAGTATAGATAATTTTATATCCTGCTTTTCTCGCCCTAGCACAATAATCGGTTTCCTCCCAAAAATACGGAGTAAACCCTTCATCTAATAATCCGATGGTTTCTATTACCTCACGTTTAATAAGAAAACATGCACCTATTACCATATCCATTGGCGTATCTTCTGTAAATATATCGGATGTATATTGCCTCCATCCAAAGACTGTTAATATAGAACCGGCGTACTGTATCGTTCCATCTGGATTAAGCAATTTGCATGATGCAATACCTACCCCATCTTTATTTGTTATTTCTACTAAGATATTTAACCATTTCCCTTCCCTAATTTCTATATCATTATTCAGTAACAAAATAAAATCCGGATTATATTTTGTAATCGCATATTTAATTCCGATATTGGTCCCTTTTGAAAAACCAAAGTTTTCTTTTTCTTCAATTAAATCCATCATAGGAAAACGTTGTTTTACCATATTCGCAGAACCATCCTTGCTACCATTATCTACAACCACCACTGAGAAATTATCGTATTTCGTTTTTTTCAATGATGAAAGACAGAGCTCTAGTTGATCTTTTTTATTCCAATTAACTATAATTATAGAGACATGTTTCATTATTATCATCTCTTTATGCGGTGGTTTATGTCAATAAAACAATAGTTTTTCTTAGTTTCAAGACATCTTTTTATTTCTTAACTCGTAATTCATCTCTTAAGAGACGCACAGCCTGCTAAACGGTATATGGTCTCTTGATTTTTAAAATCTTTGATACATCAAGAGAAGAATCCTTTGGTCTTCGAGCAACCCACTTCATATCATTTATATGCCCAGAGACAATTAGACTTTTATCCAAATCAAACACATCCGATACCATACATGCAAACGCATATCTGCTGATACGTTCCCCTCCTGCCGTATGAAACACCCCTGATTCATCAGCCTCAAACAATGCAATCAACTGCTCAGCGAGATCCTCATTCAACGTAGGAGACACACAAACTGATCATCAACTACAGTAAGGTCTTCTTCTTTTTGTAATTTCTCTACTAACCATGAGGCGAAATTATTTTTACGATCCCCATAAAGAACAGATGTTCGTGCTATAATAAAATGATGACATAACCCAGCAACAACTTTCTCCTCTTCAAGTTTTGTGGACCCATAATAATTTATGGGATTCACTCATTCCGCCTCCTTATAAAAACCTTGTTCACCATCAAACACATAATCAGTTGAAATATACACTACAGTAGCACCAATCTTTCCTCCAGCATAGGCCACATTTCTAGTACCCTGAACATTCACAGACGAAGCTTTCTTTCTATCTCTTTCACACTCATCGACATTCGTGACAGCAGATGTATGAACAATGATATCCGAAGAGATTTTATTTATAAGATGATTGACATCGGGTATCTTAGTGATATCAAGTCGAAAACAATGATCATTTTCAATTGGATGCTCATAAAAAGTACCATACACATCATACTTCTCTTTGCGTAAATTTTCATACAGTTTCATGCCTAACAGACCACACCCAATAATAAGAATTTTCATCTACTTGCCCTAAAAGATAACATGAATCATATCCTTTTAAATATGACAATTAATACTAAAGAACAGGGGAGTGTTTATCTGTCTATAGAGTTATATATTTATAGTGAAAATGTATATCCTACAAAATTTTATATGGAGATAAAAGCTTCTCCAGAATTACTAAACGGATTGAAGGCAAAACACTATGAAAATGAAAGCAGCGGTTTTATATGAACTGAATAAACCACTTGTGATCGAAGAACTCGAATTACCGGAGCCAAATTTCGGTCAAGTCCTCGTCAAGATTCAGGCGACAGGAATCTGTCATAAACAAATCGAAGAGATTCAAGGGCACCGAGGCTCTGATCCGTTTCTCCCCCACACTTTAGGCCATGAAGGAGCAGGCGTCGTAGAAGCGATTGGGCCTGGAGTCACCAAAGTGAAGCCAGGGAATTACGTCGCTCTCTCTTGGATAAAAGGATCAGGTCTCCAATCTGGAACCCCGACGTATATGAAGGGAAAACAAAAGGTGAACGCAGGCTGGATTACCACATTTCAGGAATTTACGGTTGCCTCGGAGAATAGAATAACAAAAATCAGTAAAGACATCAAACCGGCGCCAGCAGCACTCCTTGGGTGCGCGGTGAGTACCGGGGTTGGTGCCGTTCTCAACCATGCGAAAATCGAGGCGGGAAGTACCGTCGCGGTCTTTGGCGCAGGTGGCGTTGGATTAAACATCATCCAGGGTGCAGCACTCCTTAGCGCACTCAAAATTATTGTTGTTGATCCTGCAAAAGACAAAGAGAAAATCGCAAAATCCTTTGGCGCAACCCATTACATCAACCCCAAAGAAGGCAATCCAATTGCAAAAATCAAAGAACTCACTGATGGAAAAGGCGTAGATTATTCATTTGAATCCGTGGGAAGAAATGAAACGATGGAGCAGGCGTACGAAGCAGCAAACCAATCAGGGCTTGTCACGCTTATTGGTGTCCCACCTGGCGGGAAGAAGATGTCGATTGATCCATTTGACGTGTTTCACAGTGGAAAACGATTAACCGGATGCCTCGGTGGAAACACCTACCCAGATCGGGATTTCCCCCGATACATCGCACTCTATAAAGCAGGAAAGTTGAAAATCGACGAGTTGATTACTCATCGGTATAAACTAGATAGGATTAACGAGGCGATCGATGCGATTCTAGCTGGTCGTGTCGGGAGAGCAGTTATTGAATTTTAAGGTATGAGATGATCAGTATGCAGAAGCGAGAAGCAGCATGGAATGTAAAAATAGAGGTACCAGCAAAAAAAATCATTGAAATGTACGAGATGATGTTATGCATCAGACTGGCTGAAGAAAAACTTGTTGAGTTGCATCCTGAACAGATGATGAAAACACCATTTCATCTCTACATAGGACAGGAAGCTATTGCGACAGGGGTCTGTGCCGCGTTAACTAAACAAGACGTCGTCTTCAGCAATCATCGGAGCCATGGACATTATCTTGCAAAAGGCGGTGATCTGAACAGATTCATGGCAGAGATGTATTGTAAAATCGATGGATGTAGCTGTGGTAAGGGGGGATCGATGCATTTGATTGATACAAGTGTCGGACATATGGGAAGTTCATCGATTGTCAGTGGCAGTATCCCGATCGCTGTCGGTGCTGCGCTTGCCTTCAGAATGCAGAACAAGAAAAATGTTTCGGTTGCTTTCTTTGGTGACGGTGCCACGGATGAAGGAGTACTCTATGAATCATACAATTTTGCAGCTTTAAAAAAACTCCCAGTGATTTTTATCTGCGAAAACAATTTCTATGCAATTAACTCAAAGATAACGACCCGACAAGCAGTTGATAATCTTCCTGGCCGGGCAATCGCGTTTGGTGTTCCTGGGGAAAAAATCGATGGGAACGATGTCTTGAAAGTATATCAGACAACAGAGAAAATGGTAAAACGAGCAAAACAAGGTCACGGCCCAGGTTTTATCGAGGCAGTTTCATACCGATGGAAGGCACATATCGGTGTCACCGAGGACGTTGGAGAGGGGATACGACCGGAAGAAGAGCTTACAGAATGGAAAAAGAAATGCCCGATTAAGAATTATGAAAAATACTTACTAAACGAAGGAATCATGACGAAGCAAAAGCTAATGAACATGAACGAGAAGATACAACATTTGGTCAATAAAGCAGTTGAATTTGGCAGAAAAAGCCCGCTTCCTGATGCATGCGAGTTACTAGAGGATGTATTCATATGAGAAAACTCAGTGCGAAGAATGCAATTCGAGAGGCGATTCAGCAGTGTATGGAATCTGACCCATCGGTGTTTGTCTATGGAGAAGGTGTCGATGATGCTCATGGCATCTTCGGAACGAGCCTCGACTTGGCAAAAGTGTTCGGTAATGAACGTGTCTTTGACATGCCGATGTCTGAAAATGCGATGACTGGTGTTGGCGTCGGTGCCGCGGTCATGGGGATGCATCCGATTATGGTGCATCAACGGATAGATTTTACACTTCTTGCCTTAGATCAAATTGCGAATCATGCTGCAAAGATCCGCTATATGTGGGGTGGACATTTGAATGTCCCCTTTGTCATCCGAGCGATCATTGGCCGCGGATGGGGCCAAGGAGCACAACACTCTCAAAGTTTCTACAGTATTTTCACACACTTCCCAGGGATCAAAGTGATTCTTCCATCAAATCCGTATGATGCGAAAGGACTATTAATCCAAGCGATACGAGACGGAAACCCAGTGGTATCCGTTGAACACAAACTTGTTTTATTCCTCGAAGGGGATGTCCCTGAGGAAATGTACGCCATTCCTTTTGGAAAAGGCAGAGTGGTACGGGAGGGAACCGACGTGACCATTGTCGCGTTCTCTCAAATGGTTTCTGAGGCAGAGAAAGCAGCACAGGAACTAGCTGGTATGGGTATCGATGCAGAGATCATCGATCCAAGAACCGCGTACCCGCTTGATGAAGAAATTATCGCAAAATCAGTTAAAAAAACTGGTAAACTTGTTGTCGCTGATATTGACTGGGTGTTCACGGGAATGACCGCAGAAATCGTTGCTAAAATAGCAGAGAATCATTTCGATGCACTCAAAGCACCGGTACGGCGAGTTGGTCTGCCACATGCAGTACATCCGAGCAGCTATGCTCTAGAGGAAGTCTTTTATCCAACGAAGACTAATATCATAAAGGCGGTAAAAGATATTATTAATTATAAGCAATAGATGAAGGAATGCAATGGATAAAAAAACCATGAAGAAATATAAGAGACTTTTCTCCCTTGAGAAAAAAGTAGCAATTGTCACAGGTGCGTATGGACATATTGGTTCAGCGATATCACAGGCACTGACAGGATTCGGTGCTACCGTGATTTTAATCGGGAGAAACGAACAGAAACTGAAATCGTTTGTCAGTCAGCATCCTGAGTTCAGAAATAAGTTCAAATATTATGTCTGCGATGTCACCGATGAGAAGAAGTTTCAAACCATAGTAAAAGACGTGGTGGAGAAACATAAAACAATTGATATTCTGGTGAATAATGCTTATGAGAAGCAAAATGAGCCTTTTGAAAAGTTAACAAAAGCAGCCTGGGATCATGCGATAGCAAATAGTCTGACACATTATGTTACTTGCGCTCAGGCGGTCAGTTCAGTGATGTTGAAACAGAAGAGTGGGTCTATTATCAATATTGGTTCCATCTACGCATTCTTAGGAGTGGATCACCGGATTTTTTTAGATCTGGGAAATGATCCTCCGATTCATTACGCAGTATCGAAAGGGGGCATCTTGCAGATAACGAGGTACCTTGCGACACTCTGGGCAGATAAGGGAATTCGGGTGAATACGATCAGTCCCGGGTATTTCCCGAAGAAACGATCAGGTGTCCCCAAGCGACCTGATTATATTCGACAGATAACACAGCGTACACCGATGCGGCGTATTGGTCAACCTGATGATCTCGCTGGAGCTGTGATCTACCTTGCTACTGATGCATCATCGTTTGTGACCGGCCAAAATATTATTGTCGATGGTGGTTGGAGCTCATGGTAAAATTACACATCGGCTGCGGCCGAGACATCAAAGAAGGCTTTGTGAACATCGATCGAGTTAAAGGAGACGGCGTCGATGTTGTCTGTAACCTTGGCCATCAACGGTTACCGTTTGAAGATAACACGGTAGATAATGTGTATGCGAATAGCTTCATCGAGCACCTCGATTGTGACGAAACAGATTTTCTACTCGATGAGTTACACCGGGTTTGTAAATCCGGTGCAGTGATTGAATTTATATCGCCTCATTACCTTGCGCCTGCAAGCTCAAGAGTATGGCATAAACAGAGAATCAGTGAAGGTTATTTTAATGATTATTCAGCGGACAGTGATCGAAGGAGTCTTGATGCTAAACCGTATTTTAAAATATCTTACAAGCTTTCGTATATGAGGTACAAACCAGAAGGGAGACCACGATTCTGCCGTTTCTGATGATCATCCCCTGCGATATTCGGTTCACATTAGAAGTTGTAAAGAATAGCGAAGGTAGAAAAGAATATGAACCGGCAAAACAAAAAAGAAAAAAAACATCCTCTGATTATAGTAACGGGAGCAAACGGTTACATCGGTAAACAACTGTTGCCAAACCTGCACAAGTATTATCGTGTTGGCGTTGATGTGAAACCAACCACAGCAGAAGAGCCATATACGATTCTGCAAGCTGATTTATCTAAACCTGACAATGTGAAGGATTTGTTTAAAAAATACACACCTGATATCATCTATCATTTCGCGGCGTTAATTTCCCCTGAAGTCAACGAGAAAAACGTTGCATTGGCAAAGGAGTCTCATCTCACCGTCACACAGAACATCCTGGATTATCTTCCTGATGAAACACATCTTTTTTTCCTTTCGACAGATAAAGTGTTTGATGGTTCCCATCCCCGTCCTAACGAGGAGGCGCCGACCCATCCGCTGTGGAAATACGGGGAATTTAAGCTCCAGTGCGAAAAAATGATTCAAGAACAGGTAAAGAGGTACCATATTCTTCGCTTACCCATTATTCATTCACTAGGTAATCGAGATTCGAGCTCTTTTATCGATATGGCATTACTTCAGATCAAAGAAAATAAACCTGTTCAGATTTATGATAATGTATTCCGCTGCTACGTGCTAGTTTCCGATGTAGTATCTGTTCTTACTGCTCTTATTGATGATACTCACTACGGTGTGTATCACTTGGGAACCGAAATGAGCAGTTACTATGATAGGGTAAAATATCTCTGCGACAGGTATCATATTAAGTATGAAAGCCTTCTGAAACCATCACAAGGGTCGGTGACCCCTATGAAACAGAACCTAGATACGAGGAAAATTCGATCACTTCTTTCTTTCAATTTTGAGTAATATCTAAGAGATATCCCCCTAATTTTGTGCTTTAAAAATTATATAAATACCAATGAATTACCCCCCTATAGAAAAACTATCCATGGAATGTTGGTATCATGAGCAAGATGAAATCACTGGTCACAGGTGGAGCAGGATTCATAGGTAGTCATTTAGTTGATCGGCTTATCGCCGAAGGCCATGAGGTCATTGTCATTGATAATTTCAGTACCGGCCGGCCGGAAAACCTCCAACATCATGAAAAAAATAAAAATCTGACATTAATTGAAGCTGACATCCAGGAGTTTACCACAATAGAGAAATATTTTAAAGGAGTTGACTGGGTGTTTCATATCGCGGCACTCGCTGATATCGTGCCTTCCATCCAACGCCCTAGTGATTACTTCCATGCCAATGTCGATGGAACTTTTTCTGTTCTTGAAGCATCAAAGAACGCAAACGTGAAACGCTTCGTATACGCAGCATCCTCTTCAAGCTATGGAATCCCTGATTCATATCCAACAGCTGAGACCGCTGAGATTCGCCCTCAGTACCCGTATGCATTAACGAAATACATGGGGGAAGAACTCGTGATGCATTGGGAGCAAGTCTACAAGTTACCTGTAGTTTCTATGAGGTTTTTTAATGTCTATGGGCCACGGGCACGCACCAGCGGCACCTATGGAGCGGTCTTTGGCGTGTTTCTAGCTCAGAAACTAAACGGAAAACCGTTTACGGTTGTCGGAGACGGCAGCCAGCTTCGTGATTTTATTTATGTGACTGATGTCGTCAGCGCATGTGTCACTGCTGTCAAGTCATCGATAAGCGGTGAAACCTTTAACGTTGGCAGTGGAAACCCGCAGAGTATCAACACATTGGTTGAGTTTCTTGGGGGTGACGTAGAATATATACCAAAACGACCTGGAGAACCTCCAAGGACCCATGCAGATATTTCCAAAATCCAGAAATTACTCAAATGGAAACCATCTGTTCCCTTCAAAGAAGGAGTAAAAATAATGGTTGATCATATCCAAGACTGGAAGAATGCACCTCTGTGGACCCCCGAGAAGATTAATAAAGCAACTAAAGATTGGTTCCGCTATCTTTCAAAGTGATTTCATATGAGTAGCGACGAGAAAATTGTAAGCCTCAGCGATTTAGCAAAAATATGCAGAGAATTTAAAATAAAAAAGAAAAAAGTCGTTCTTTCTCGTGGTTGTTTTGATTTACTGCACCCTGGCCACATTCGTCATCTGAAAGCTGCGAAAAAATATGGCGATATTCTCATTGTAACGATAATCCCTGATAAATTTGTTCAAAAAGGTCCTGAGAGACCGGTTTTTAACGAACATCTTCGAGCCGAATCAGTTGCTTCGTTATCAGATGTGAACTATGTCGCATTGGAAACCGACGAAAATTTTGTGAAGACTATTACACTGTTAAAACCAGATTTTTATGTGAAAGGAAAAGAATATTCTGGAAGCGTTGAGGGGGAAACCTCTACAATCCTTCAAGAAGAAACTGCCCTGAGAAAAATAGGTGGGGAAATACGTTTTACCGATGAGATTACATTTTCTTCATCCAGCATCATCAATGAACGATTTGATCTGTTGTCAAAAGAAGCAAAAGAGTACCTTAAATCATTGAAAAAAGAGTACACTTCAGATCGTATCATCACTCTCTTAAAAGAACTGAAGGATTTAAAAGTCTTGATCATCGGGGATGTAATCCTGGATGAATATGTGTTTTGTAAAGCTATTGGTAAACCAGAGAAAGCAGCAGTTGTCTCAACAAAGTTCCTATATAACGAGGTGTACGCTGGCGGGAGTTTAGCTGTTGCAAATCATGTGGCTGGATTTGTAAAAAACGTGCATTTGGTCTCATGCCTAGGCAACGATAATAAGGAAGAATTCATTAAGAAAAATTTACGGCCAAACGTTCGGTCAAGGTTTTTTATTCGTAAATATGCGCCGACTATTGTAAAAACACGTTATTTAGAAAAATTTGAGCGATCAAAGCTGTTTGAAGTCTCCCAGATAAACGATGAGTTCATTGATCAACCGTTAGAGGAATCCATCGTTGATTATCTAAAGGATACGATTCCTCGCTATGATATGGTGATTGTTGCTGATTTTGGTCATGGATTAATTACTCCTAAAATACAAGAGACGATAGTAAAACATTCGAAATTTACTGCTGTGAATGCACAGACCAATAGCACTAATTTTGGTTTTAATTTAATAACGAAGTATAATAATATTGATTATATTTCTATTGATGAACGGGAGCTTCGACTCCCTTATCGACAGAAATTTGGGGAACTAGAGCCCCTCATTAAGAGAGCGTCTGATGATACAAAATGTCAACGCATAAATATTACCCTGGGGGGTTCAGGAAGCATTTATTATCAGGAGGGAAAAACCTATTTTGTTCCAATTTTTTCCAATCGCGTAGTAGATTCACTAGGAGCCGGTGACGCGGTTCTTTCTATCACGTCGCTCTTAGCAAAAAAGGAGGTACCACCAAAAATAATACCTTTTGTGGGAAACGTTGTTGGTGGTCTTAAGGTTAAGACTATCGGGAATAAAGAGCCGATTAATCCGAATGATCTCTTCACCTTCATTAGGTATATTATGAAATGAGAGGAATATTATGGAATATATCAGGAAATATTTGGATGATTTGAAAAAGACGATCGTTCTATTGAATGACGAGGAGATCAGCTCGGTTATCACTGTACTTGAGCAAACCAGAGATCACCATAAAACAGTGTTTACAATGGGGAACGGGGGAAGTGCTTCGAATGCCTCACATTTTGTCAATGGTCTTTCCCAAGGAGCAACCGTGGAAGGTAAACCGCGATTCAAAGCAATTGCATTAACGGATAATATTCCAAATCTCCTTGCGTATGGAAATGACCTTGGTTATGAGAATATTTTCGCAGAACAGTTAAAAAATCTTCTCGCTGATGGGGATGTTGTCATTGGAATTAGCGGAAGCGGTAATTCACCCAATGTCCTTAACGCAATCGATTACGCAAAAAGCCATCATGCAATGACGATTGGTTTCACTGGGTTTGACGGAGGAAAATTGAAAAAAAATGTTGATTACTGCATTCATGTTCCATGTAATTGTATGGAAATGATTGAAGATATTCATCTGGCGTTAACACATTTGATTTCATCGTATTTTAAGCAGAAATAATTAAAAGAATTGAGGAGAAAAATCAATGTCAAATCAGAATGGAAAAACGGTGTTCATTACTGGTGGTGCAGGGTATGTCGGAAGTGCATTAGTTCCTCATCTCTTACTAGAGGGGTATCGCGTTGTTGTTTATGATTTGTATCTTTATGGTGATGTGTTTTCTCACCTTAAAAATAATCCGAATCTCATTCAAGTGAAAGCAGATATTCGAGATAAGGCAAAAATTCTTGAGGCGACAAAAAACGTTGATACAATTATTCATCTCGCATGCATCTCAAATGACCCTAGTTATGAGTTAAACCCGGTGCTTGGAAAATCAATTAATTATGATGCGTTTTTTAATTTAACCGAAGCCGCAAGAATCAACAACATCCGACGATTTGTGTATGCGAGTACCTCAAGTGTATATGGGGTAAAAGACGAAAAAAATGTCCGAGAGACGTCCACCTGCGAGCCCCTGACAGATTATTCGAAATTTAAATTGGAATGCGAAAAACTGTTGTTGGATTTCGGGGAGAAAAACCCTGATATTGAACATGTCATTGTTCGACCTGCTACCGTATGTGGTTATGCGCCTCGGCTTCGACTTGATCTTGTTGTGAATATTCTTACTATCAATGCTTTAATAAATAAGAAAATTAAGATTTTTGGGGGAAAACAACTCAGACCTAATATAAACATCAAAGATGTTGTTCGTATGTATGAACTATTTTTATCTGCCCCAAGTGATAAGATCAATGGTGATATTTTTAATGCCGGGTATCAGAATAGAACTGTTGAAGAACTGGCAACCATAGTAAAAAAAGTGATTGATTATAAAAGTTTAGCTTTTGAATCTTTCCATACGGATGATATACGATCATATCATATTAACTCTGATAAGATCCGCAAGGTTTTAGGGTTCAAACCGAAATACACCATCGAAGATGGAGTACAATCATTGGTTGACGCCTACAAAAAAGGTTTCATTATCGATGGATTAAACAATCCTCTCTATTACAATATCAAATTGATGCAAAAGATCGACTTACGATAATTTATCTGCGAAACAAAGAATGATTATTATTAGAATTCTTCTAGTGATTTCTCTCGAGACTCACGAATATATGTGTGATTATAGTATTTTGCAGATTGATAATCTGTATATTTTTTCTCTGTAAGAATCGTAGATTTTATCTCTTTGATACCATCAGAAATGGTATAGGCATGTTTATATCGGATTTTGTTTCGTATCTTTTTATCAGAGACACAATAATCCCGTTGATCTACCTGAGTTTCATCCATAATCATTTCTGCATTAGATATTAACTTTTTTACCAATTTTCCCATATCAGAAATCGTTGTGTTTTCAGGAGCAATGTTGAAGGTTTCACCTTTTACTGCCTCTATCGGTGCTTCAAGACAGTTAATATAGGCTTGTGCTGCATCCTTCACATGGCAAAAGGGTCGCCATTGGTTTCCACCGAATACAGTAAATTTTCCTTCCATTATTGCTTTTACAGTCAACACATTAATCACGAGATCAAATCGCATTCGAGGGGAAACACCGAAGAGAGTGCCCATCCGTAGGATCGTTGGAGAAAAATTATCATCTTCAAGACTAAGAATCCCTTTTTCAGAGTTTAGTTTCATCTCGGCATAGAGTGATATCGGATTGAGTTTTGATTGTTCATCGAGCATTTTTCCTGGTTCATTCGCCCCGTATACGCTGCATGTCGAGGCAAAAATAAATCGATTAATTTGACTTTGTTTGCAGACTTCAGCTAATATTTTTGATGAAAGGTAATTAATTTCAATAGTTTCTTCAGGATCTAACGCTGAGGCGGGATCTCCAACAATTGCTGCAAGATGAATCACCGCATCTATCTCTTTAATCGCTTTTACCACAACCCGGATATCTCGGATATCGCCATGAATAAATTCGAAAGCGGGATGATGTCGGAGAGATGCGATACCCTCATCGCCATACATAAGATTATCTAACACCCTGACAGCATATCCATGATCAAGAAGCTGTTTACTGAGTATCCCACCGAGATACCCTGCTCCTCCTACGACAAGGACTCGACGGACTTTTTTCACTTTGAGTTTTGAATCACTTAATTTTCCGACATAATCTTTATCTGAGAGAAATAGTATATCTGTTGGTTCCCTATTTTTTGTTATTACAGGGACAGATAATATCCCATGGACGGGGAATTTCTGTTTGTTGATTTCCAAAAGAAGATTGCTAATGCTGAGTTTCGTAAAAGATTCTTCGACGACGATCGGGGTTTTATTCATTATTTTCTCTATTGCAGAATCGATATTTACCCCATTCATGACTGCACGGCGAATATCACTGTCTGTGACAATCCCTAAAAGTTTTTTATTCTTAGTTACGATTAATGCAATACCTAAACCACCAGAGTCTATAGTTTTCATGATGTCTTTGATTTTGCTGTTTTCACTGACGAAGAGATTATCTATTTTCATTTGATGAACTCCAATATTTTTTCTGCGACGTAGGTGATTTCTTCTTTTGTTAGGCTAGGAAACATAGGGATACTGAGGACTTTTCTTGCTTTCTGTTCTGTAATTGGTAGCATACCTTCTTTGTATTTGAATGTTGAGCGGTAGAAATTGGTAAGATGAACTGGTGTACCGAAATATGCTTTGGTGACGATATGATTCTGAGAGAGGTGTTTCTGCAATTCATCTCGTTTGTTTTCTACGTTTATTGTGTATTTTTGATATACATGGAAAAATCGCTTCGGTAACTCTGGTGTTTTAATCTGTGGATTTTCTTTGAGAAGTTGGGAATACTCCTTTGCATTTTTTTGTCTTTTTCTGATAACATCGGTTATTTTTCTTAGTTGCGCGAGCCCTAATGCTGCATTCATTGATGGCATCCTGAAATTATATCCTAATCTAATGTAGTCTCCAAGACTAGTTGAGTTAAAATAATTTTTATCGTCCGCTCTCCCATGAGAAACAATAAGTTTCATCTCCTCATAACTATCCTTGTTATCAGTAACAATCACACCACCCTCACCGGTTGTAATCATTTTATCTTGGCAGAAACTGAACATCGCTGCGTCTCCAAACGTTCCTACATTGGTGTTGTCGATCTTCGCTCCAAGTGATTGAGCAGCGTCTTCAAAAAATAATAAACCTTTCTGTTCTGCGAGTTCCTTGAGTTCAACAAGATGGGAACATGCACATCCCCCATAATGTATCGGCATGATAGCTTTGGTTTTATTCGTGATTTTCTGTTTAACTGACTGTACATCAAGGCCATAGGTATCTCCTTCTATATCAGCAAAGACTGGTTTTGCTCCAATAAAAAACGGTGCATTCGCTGTAGCAACGAAAGTAAAAGAGGGGACGATAACTTCATCGTTTGTTTTTATCTCGAAGGCAAGTAACATTGTATGGAGTGCCGAGGTCCCTGAATTGAAAACAACAGCGTATTTTCTACCGACGAATTTCGCAAGCTCCTGCTCAAACTGGTTGATTTCTTCTCCCGTTGCCCAGAAGCTTTGTCGCCGTATGACTTTTGTGACTGCTTCGACATCGGTCTCGTTCGCGTACATTTTGAATAATGGGATGTTTTTTATGATGTTTTCTTTCGATCTTGACAGTGGTAAAGGCGCCATAATAGTTACTCCTGATGGGTTCGACAATAAAGTATATGGTATTTATTATTTTTGAGCTTCGACATATAAGGACAAAGTAGGGTGTGTGTTGTCAAAATATACAGTGTTTCTGAGAACTGGACAGAGGCTTTGGTCATATCCGGAATTATATATAGTTTTAAATCCTGCATGATGAAGCATGGTAGAGAGTTTTTCTTTATTCCACCAGTTGATATGATCATGAGGGTATTGTTGTTGGATGTCTATGGAACATTTAGATATGCAATAATCCAACGCTTTCTCATATGGGTGTTTTACGAAAATCTCGTCGAATTCTTTATCATTGATTTTATAGGTATTTTGGGCAGGGTGAAACACCGAGGTCTGGGATGCAAAACTCGATAAGAATAACTGTTTTAATGATACTTTTTCGATTTTTTTTCCAATATTTTTCAGATGCCATTTCCAGAAATAAAAATCGTTAAGTTTAATAGATTGATAATGCAAATCAATGTCTGGTGCCGTAATTCGTAAAAACCCGTTTTTTTTCAGGATTCGGTACGCTTCATTTAACATATTTTGTGCAGCATCATTAGCGATATGTTCGATGGTGTGACTAGAATAAACAATGTTCGCTGATTCATCAGGTAATGGTAGAGGTTTTTTTTCCAACAAATTATAATTGATATCGATAGGATTTTTCTTATAATGCTCCGAATAATAATCAATGTTTGTCCAAGCGGGATGCCTAAAAGATCCTGCACCGATGTTGTAAAATCTTTTGTTTTCAACATCTGTTTTCTCGTACAATTTGTAGTAGAGCCCGATATCTTTTACATCGACTTTTGAAAAAGAATATCCAAATCTTGCAATGAGTTTAATGACATCATCTTTTCCCATAATAGTCGCTCCTCGTCACTTACCTTTGGAATTCAGGAGTTGTTGATAATTTTGTTTATCGTTTTTCTTTCCATATCGGGTGTTTTAATTGCAAAATTCCATCTTTTTTTTTGAAAATCTTATCTTTTAGTTTCAGGAATTGGTATAGGATATCATGGTTTGACTTTCCCACCTTTACGTAATGCCTCTTCAACGTTCTTTCTCAGTCTCCACTCACCGTTTCTTTTCTCAACAATATCTCGGTTTGCGAACCTATCAACGACCTTCCAGAAATCTTCTTCTGTATAATCAACGAGATTAAGAAAGTCATCTAACATTTTTCTGTCTAATTTATGTTCGTTTTCAAGAACGTATTTCACTGCTGCTTCACGGGTCATTCGCCCTTCTCGAATGTACAAGCTGGCGTAATCCGTATTGAACCAGTGACCAAATTTTATGAACTTGAACCAGGGGTGCACATCATAGCCAATGGTATCAATCTGGTCATAATTGTTAATTAACCCTTCTCGCTTCCATTCTCCGGTATCGTCAAGTGACTGAAAACCCATGGTTTTGGCAAATTCGTAATTCTCATGGCTACTCCAGGGGACGTAATAGCTAAGAAAAATCGGATTGAGTCTTGCTTTTTTGATAGCTGCTGATGCCGGGTAAATCCCAGGGTTGAAATCTTTAATTGATGTTTCGTTATCAAACCAATAATCCCAATTAATCGGTTTTACGACATCATTGTTGATTTGCTCGATAGCACTTGGGGTATCAACGGTGATTGGTCCCCCGCGCTCATAGCTGGTGTTTTCTCCATATACGATCAATGGGATACCTAATTTAATCGCGACCTGTAACGGGTACGCGTAAACTACTTTATCCCAGTACCAATTTGGTATAAGTTCTTTTTCAAAAGCCTTCCTTGAAAGTTTCTTTACGACTTTTCTGTTGAGTCGTAGAGTGTGCATGTCGACGCCGAATCGTTCTAATAAGTTATCAAGGTTTAATAGTCCTGTGTTTGTCCACGAAAAATTATCAACATTGACAAGTAATGGGTTCATTTTGAGTTTTTCTTTAAACACATAGGTTTGATAGTGGCTATCTTTCCCGCTACTCGCGGTGATTATACAGTCATAATAATTCCCATTCGAACCTCTATATTTGTCTGCTAATCGTTCTAATTCTTCCCATCGTTTGTTATAGTCGGTCTGTTTTCGTTTTTCATAAGCACGACAGGGATAACACACTCCCTCATCGTCAAACTTTAAATACGGTCTTGTATCAGGCATCACACATTTTTTACAATACCTCATTGATATCACTCCCTTCAGTTTTAAATAAATTAAGGTGTATTATTTGACAAATGATTATAAACCTTTGCAAATACGCCTACAGCAAGAACATTCCCTGGAATTTTGTTTATAATCCTTTTTCCTATTCTACTTTGAGCGTTTTTCTCCGATTTATAATTATTATCCTTATTATATTAAATTCTTAAGGTAGGATGCTGGTGGTACTACAATCGCTTGTCCTTCAACAACAATGTCTCCAAACTGATTTTTACACGTAATTTCCAATTTAACCCGATTTTTTTTCACAGGTTCAACAAATGAAACCCTAATTGTAATATCATCATCAATTCTGACAGGTTTTTTAAATACGAGATTTTGAGAGACATAAATCGTACCGATACCTGGAAAATCATTACCGATAATGGCGGAAATATAGCTTCCTATAAGCATCCCATGACAGATTCTACCCTTGAAAATTGTGTTTTTTGCGTATTTGTTACTGAGATGTAACGGATTGTTATCACCTGATATCTTAGCAAACCTCTTGATATCCTCATCTGTTATTTTAAATGTTTTTTCAAAATACATTTCTTTAGTCATTTATTTTTTCACCATGCTATTTCTAAAGTAATTTTCCCTAGGGATCTCGACATCTTTATTCTCTTATATTTCGAATCCCCCTAAAAAGATCAGGAAGTATTTCGTAACACAATTTGGAAATTGGTCTATTTAAATTAATCCTCCATTTAGATTCAGCGTTTGGCCAGTGTAATATTCAGTGTTTATGATGAATTCTATCGCGTTATTTAGTTCTTTTATAGTCCCTAATCGTTTAATAGGAATTGCTTTAATTATTTCTTCTTGTACATCTTTTGGAATTCTATACATCATACCCGCTTCAAAATACCCGAGAGCAATGTTGTTACAGGTGATCCCCTTTCCAATATTCTCAATTGCCACTGTTTTTACAAATCCTGTGAGAGCTGATTTAGACGCACTATATGCAGATGTCCCGATTACAGGTTTTTGACCTACCACAGATGACAGATTTATTATTCGACCATAATTTGCCTCTCTCATATATGGCAATACTGCTCTGATTACATTAAAAACACCGACAAGATTGACATCAATAACTTTTTTCCATGCGGTACTATCAAATTTATGTGTAAATGAATCGATAGATATTCCAGAAGCGTTGATCACTACGTCAATTGTATTAAACCGTTTAATGATTGAAGCGACCATTTGTTCTACTTCTTGGTACTGTGTAATATCTGCAGAATACAAATCCGGTGGACTTGCAGGTTTATGTTGAGAATAATGTCCAATAACATGATATTCATTGAGATATGGAAGTAATTTTTGTCCGACTCCTCCAGAAACACCTATAAATAATAAATTTTTTTTAATCATGTTTTTTACCTCCATAATATTTTTCCATTAACAATTTTTCAGATTTCAGTAAATCTTTCTTTCTATCTTTTAATTTCCTTGCCGGTGAACCGATATAAATACCCCATGGTTCAAGGTCTTTTGTAACAAGAGTGTTAGAACCAGTTGTTGCCCCTACCCCTATAGTAACATTTGGATGTACAACGGTGTTGGTTCCTAATAATGCATGTTTGCAGAGTTTTACAACCCCTGAGCTGAGGATTCTAAACTCGGCAGGAATGCAGGGATTCGTTAAAGCTACTCCTGAGAAATCTTCGCTCCATGTGATTATTCGACAGCCAGCAGAAAGACCTGAAAAATCTTCCATAACCAATTTTCCTCTCCCTATAATCGAACAGAATGATGCAATATGTACAAATTTTCCGATTTTTATCCCATCTCCACCATTTATGAATGTAAAATCATCAATCTGTGAATAATCGTCTATCTCTACCATGTGCGGATTTACTATTTTTGCGAGAGGATGTATTGTGACATTTTTTCCGCATTTTTTGAGTTTCTTTTTTACTTTTTCACCCATGTAATCATCATTACATATGGACGGATTCATGAATCATCACTCCTTTGATGTTACAAGCTGAAAATCTTGTCATTATTGATATTCCCTTATCGCCTACCTTACTCGTGCTTGTTTTTTTATATTCCTTTTTTAATAGGTAATCCTTTTTGTTAGTAGTTTGTCATCAATCTCCAGATTTTTAAGAATATTTATGATTTTCTTCGATGCATTTCCTTCTCCGAATACGTTCACACAATTTTTAACTCTCCGCTGAAATTCCTTGTTGCTGAGTACATAATGCACAGATTTTATTATTTTATCTTTTGTTGGTTTTACGTCAAGGATGTTCTTAGATCGCTCTCGTCCTCGCTGTCGATCACCGATATTTATTACAGGTATTTTTAATGTAGGGGCTTCTACTATTCCGCTACTTGAATTCCCGATCATGACATCAACTGATTTCATGAAACTGAGATAATCTTCGTGAGGGAGATTTTTGAAGATGTGAAGATATTTCCTATTTCGATGTTTTTCAATCAATGTAATAAATTTTTTACCTCCTGCATCACAGTTTGGATACACTAAGA
>Ga0315285_10001330_pt1 | contig 25950 bp, 32 predicted proteins | sample YL17G09_36_MG_FD_203698 | JGI IMG/M metagenome (GOLD analysis project Ga0315285, IMG submission 203698) | Sediment microbial communities from Yellowstone Lake, YNP, Wyoming, USA - YL17G09_36 | ecosystem: Environmental > Aquatic > Freshwater > Lake > Sediment | place: USA: Wyoming | collected... | reverse complement strand
GTTTGTATGCGGATCCTCTCTCTCTTTCTTCACTGTGGGCAACTTCAGAAACTTCCTTCACCCCAAGTTTTTTGCATGCATTCTCCAGACATTCAACTAAAAGTTTGTCGGATGGTATATACTTGTCAGTCCACAAAGAGCCCAGATATTCTCTCACCACTCCATAATTTCCTTTCGCCTCCGTAGTTATCACCATATCCCCAGGGTTCAGATAAGGATCAATGCAACCGCACGTTCCTACACGGAAAAATTTTCTTCCGCCACCATGCATCAGCTCGAAAATTGCAATTTCCGAAGCCGGGGCTCCGATACCAGTAGAGCATATACTCATATCCGTTCCCGTGAATTTTCCCCGCATAAAATTGTATTGCAAACGAGTCCCTTGCGCAGGTCTAGATATGTCTTTCCAAAGTTTGTTGACAAGCTCGCATCTTTCTGGCGATCCGGGAACCAAAACATACGGCGGGACATCTCCGGGTTTAACACCGACATGATAGCTTCTGCCGTCTTCAGTCGCAGGGAATTCCGTATCAAGCGCACGAAATCCAAACGGTTTTGACATAAGAATTAACTGAGAGCAAAAAGATTTAACTCTTACCTTCCATTAAAAACTCATGAGAGACTGTGCCATATCAAAAGTTCTGTTAAGGCCTGAAGAAAGGCCATTGTACGTCAGGCAGTTGATGGATTATGACGGTATAAATGGTGTTGTAGAAATTGCCGATCTCTGCTATTGCGCCCAGCCCCTCACAGACCTTACTTTGCTTGAAAGGGAATTCAGTGTTCGTAATTTTTCTGGTGCCGAAGCTTACGTCAAACTCGACGCAGAGATGCTGAAGGCTTGGCATAGTTCGGCCAAAGAATGCCTCCATAAGGCTCAGATAAAAACATATGATCCAGGTGAGGTGACTCATCCAGGTCAGTTCATTCTCAACCCTCAGGTAACTTCCACGCAAAATCCGAGACAGGTCTATGACATTGACAACACAAAGGTTCTTGAAGGAAGATTATTTTTGTATACAAATTTGTGGGGGTCCACAGGAGCAGGAATAGAAGAAACTACTGCAGTCAGATACAACAAACTTCCTTTCGTTCTTGTCCAAAAGGGAAGATATGCCAGTAGGATGGGCACTGGGATGAGGAGAACTCTAGTAATTGCAGTAGACAATATAAGAAAAAGGGAAGACGCGTTAGTTACATTATTCAAGAAAACAAGCGCTCTTGAAACAGGTATAGGAATGTGTGAAAGACACAAGAATGTTTTACTGTTGTTTGAAGATGGAAAACCAATTTGCTCAGATTCATATGTAGAAGAGAGATTTCCTGAATTTGCTTTCGAATTTGAAAAAACTATTCCAAAGTAAAATTTCTTCTAACTTGCATTATACAAACTCACCACTGCTCGAAGTGAGAAAAGCATATGTCATTTTTTGCTGTTAATCTATAACATCACCCGATTCGGCGATTTCAATGATCAAAGGCGGAAAGAATAGGTAAGGAAATATTTATATATTCCTTACTTATAATAATAAAGTAAGGTGATAGGAATGAAGATAGAAGAAGCCAAAGTGACGTCGAAGGGGCAGATAACCATACCAAAGGCGATAAGGAACAGTCTTGGATTGAAGACCGGAGGAAGGGTCGTCTTTATTCCAGAAGGCAGAGAGGTAACAATGGTTGCGAAAACTCAAGACCCGTTGAAGGAATTAATTGAATTGAGAAAAGAACTTCCGTTATTCACTAAAGATGAGATTAAAAAAATGATTAAAGAGAGTAAGAAAGAATGGAGCAAATTCGAATGATATATATGGATAGCTGGATTTTTCTAGAATTTTTTTCTCAGAGCGAGAAATGGACCGAGTGTGAAGCAATAATTAAAAATTCGGAAAAGAAAGTTTTAAGCACAATAGCTCTGATGGAGATAAAATACCGAGGAATAAAAAAATTTGGCGCGATGGAGGCAAAGAAAATACTTCATAAAATAAAAAGCAGCGAGAATATTTCTATCATCGATGTGACCAAAGAAATTGCAGAATTGGCTGCAGATTTAAGAGTAAAATATTATGACAAGGAAAGCAAGCCAGTTTCTTATGCGGATATGATAAATTTAGCAACTGCAGTCATGATGAAATGCGACAAGTTTTATTCCGGGGATACGGATTTCGAAGATATGGAAGAAATAAAAACCGTGATTCTTTGATTTCATCTAACCTACACTACAGGCCTGTCGCATGAAATTTACCACTACAATTGGTTAAAAAAATAGAAATACAGCAAAGTTAAAGATTTTTCATGGTCAAATGGTTAAACGCGCACGTTGCAATCGCACTTCCTGAGGACGAGTATGAGAGGATCAAGAAGTATCCGGAGATAAAGTGGGGGGCCGTGGCAAGAAGGCTGCTGGTCCAGTATCTCAACGAGCTGGAAAAGTCTCAGGAATTATTGGAGCAATCCAAACAGAAGGCTATTTAAACTATAGTATACTATAGTAAACTATAGGAGGCTATAGAATGATAACTACCATACAGCTGGAGGAAAAGGTGAAGGAGAAGCTTGACATGATGAAGATCCATCCGAGAGAGACGTACAGCAAGGTGATAGAAAGGCTCGTGGAAGACGATGTGATAGAAGACGAGCTCAGTCCGGAGGCCATAAAAAGAATTGAAAAATCTTTGGACGACATAAAGAAAGGCAGGACCTATTCCATGAAGGAAGTAAAAAAGAGACTTGGGATACGATGAAATGTATGAAGTAAGGTTTACGGATGCAGCACGTGAAGATATAGAAAAATTGGACAAAACCGTATCTAAAAGGATATTCGACAAGCTGGAATTTATATCAAACGATCCGTTTTCTTTTGTCAAAAAGCTCAGAAGTTGCGATTTCTACAGGCTGAGAGTCGGAGACTATAGGGTTATAATGAGCATAGAGAACAGAAGGATGATAATTTTTGTCGTGGAGGTTGGACACAGGAGTTATGTTTACAGGAAATATTGACAAGGCCAGTTTCTTCTAACTTCTGCTATACGCAGTTTCAACTGATTTCATCATCACCCGCAATTTACCCAATTTTACCCGATTCCATAAACCTCGCCTATTCGCCTTCTACTCCTCGTCATCTCAATAATCTTGTGGGTAATTACCGGGTAGGAATCGGGTATACCCGCAAATTACCCGTATTTTACCCGATTATTTAGAAGTGTAATAAATGCCTCTTCCATTCCCAGCTTTCTTCAACACTCCTTTGTGGACGAGGGCAGCCAGTTCATACTTGGCCACGTCATGATTGGTCTGGTTGATTTTTTCATAAATATCGTTTGTTATCTTCCCTTCTCTTCTAACAAACTCTATCGCATTGATCTCTTTCATATTCAAAGACGGAAACTTCAACTGCTGATCGCTGAGAACGATGTTCATCTTCCCTGACACACCAAATTTTTTCGCAACAATATCAACAACATTAGCCCCGAGCAGACTAGAAACTAAACTTCCCAAACTTATTCCAAGCTTGAATATTCCCAACTGAGAAAGAAAGACCCCGCCGAAAGTTCCGAACAGCATATCAACAACAAACTCCATCACAATCCTCTTCCAACTCAACTGTATATCAAGAAAAGAACTGAACGTCTTGTACATTCCCCAGACTATTCTCAGCAAAGAACCTAGGAGGATGTAAGGGATTATCGCGGCAAGCACTTCCAACATAATTTCCAGAGAACAGTTTAAAGTTAAAAACTTTTTGACAGTGTGCGGATTTACCACTGAAGGCAGTGGTATTCTTTTATATGGGAGGAGCGAGAAGGCTTAAGAATTGCATAGGTAAGATTGCACCGGATACAGATTTTCTCACAGATTTGGGAATTTACCACCGAAATCAGTGGCAATATTTTAAAGATTTCTGCGACTGCGCAGTTTTAATTTGGACGGGGTCCTATTGTAAGTATGAAATATTCCAAGGCTCCTGATATAGAAAGCCAAGTCCGGGAAATTTCTGACAGGCTCAACATGCCCCACGACATCTCCAGGGTAGTATGCATAAGGAGCGTCGGTTCGAAGAGCAGGCGCACATTGGCGAGGTGCCATTCCATATCCAGGGCAGTGCAGACAGCGCTCGAAATAAAATCCCATTATGTGATAGAGGTCATATCCGAAAATTTCGACAGGCTGCCTGAAGAAGAGAAGACCAAAACACTGATACACGAGCTGATGCACATACCCAAGGCATTCGGCGGCGGGTTCAAGGGCCACAGGATTGTGAACAGGTCATCTGTGGAGAATATGTACAGGAGATATAAAAACTCGCCTTGATTTTATTTTTTCCAATGTGATTGAGAGAGCCCGTCTGGCTCACGCTTAAGTTCTAAGAAATAGAATAAAAACTCTATGAAATTTTGCGACAATTGCGGCAACATGCTGGTCGTGGTTGCGGGAGAGGACGGTAAGTTTCTTTTCTGCAGGAAGTGCAATGAGAAGCATGTCTTGAGAGAGGACATTGTCTTTTCCAGCGTCAGTGAAAAAAAAGAGAAGGAAGTGACTGTGATAGACGGCGATGAATCGAATTTCCCAGTGACAAAGATTCTCTGCCCGCAATGCGAAACCATGGAAGATGCCGAATGGACCATGCAGCAGACTAGGGCTGCGGACGAGCCTCCGACAAGATTTTACAGATGCAAAAAGTGCAACATGGTCTGGAGAGAATATAGCTGAATCTACTTCGATTTGACTTCCGAAAAGCTTTCCCTTTTCCTGATCAGCTTCTCCCCGCAGACAGGGCAAATCTCTCCGTCAAAATATTTTTTACAATTCCTGCAATATTTTTTCCATACGACCAAATCTTTTATTTTCCCGCTGAAAATAGAAACATATTTTAATTTTAATTTCTCCGCAACATTCTGAATATCCCTGTCGTCAGAAACTATTGTCAGTTTTTTCTCCAGAGCGACCGCCAGAATTTTTTTATCCGTCTCGGACAGTTCCTCCCAATCACCGGTCTCTCTCGCAACTTTTTCTATCTCACTCAAAAACTTTTCCCCCGGCTCGACGATTTCCAATTTCAATGAAGAAAGTTTCAAGGAAGAGATATTGTCCTTCACTTCTCTTATCACATTTTCAACAGTAAACATTTCACTAAATCTTCTGAAATCATTCAGGTAGATGATTGCCGAAGTGTCCAAAACTACTTTCATACTAAATGAATAAAAGCATCTAAAGACAAATAAGACTAAGGTGTTGAATTGGTCAAAGAGTTTCCTCTGTCGCCTTTGGAAAGAATCGCAAAAGAAGCGGGAAAAACTGTCGGGGCGGACAGGGTTGCAGCTTCTGCGGCAGAAGAGATGAGAAATATTCTTTTGGAAATGGCAAACAAAATCGCGATTAATGCCATCGCTGCTGCCCATCATGCCAAGAGAGTTACAATAAAAAGAGAAGACATAGTTTTAGCAACGAGATGATTTCTTGGACAAAACGATATCGACTATCAAAGAATTGAAAAAAGGAGGGTTCGTAATTATTGACGATGCTCCTTGTTATGTTGACAGTGTTGCTGTAGGCAAGTCTGGAAAGCACGGAGCTTCCAAGGCCAGGCTCGATGCAATCGGGATGTTTGACGGAAGGAGAAGATCGGTGGTGAAACCTGCCGACGAGCCAGTTGATGTTCCAGTCATGACAAAAAAGAAAGCCCAGGTCCTTTCCATACAAGGTTCCAAAGCCCAGATCATGGATCTTGGAGACTTTTCTATTTTTGAATTGGATATCCCTGAAGAGAGAAAAGATCAGATAAAACAGGGAGAGGAAATTTTCTATTTTGAAATCTGCGACGTCAAGACTTTGAAAGAACTGAAGTGATCAGTAGCTAAGTTTTAACAATTTTGATTTACAGTTTGGACATTCTTTCATCTTGTCAGGAAAATTTTGGTTGCACTTCTTACAGTATTTCATGTCATCCACTTTCTTACAATAATTATTCTGTTTCAGGTTTCTTAAAAGTAGCATCGATCACCGTCGGATGAGACCTGAGATAGCCCATATGCAAAACCTTTAAACCGACTTCCGTCGCCAATCTCGCCAACTCCAGAGGTCTTGGCTTGTAGTATTCAGGTTCCATCAGTTCTTTGTCGCTGAAAGTTATTATTCTGATGACGCCCCTTCTTCTGACAACCCTTCTCATCTCAGAAAGGATTTTTTTCACTTCCACTCTGGTCTCTTCGGTAGTGAGAATCCTGCCATACAGCATCTTCGAAACGAACGGAGTCATCATCAGCATCCCGTACGAACGTACAGAGCCGAAAGACTCGCTTCTGAATCGTGTGTGCCTTGCATCGCGTTGATAGAGTTTCGGTTTCAACCTATATTGCCTCATCCTTTCTCTTCCTGCTTTCAATTGCCTGGGGTCCACGTCAATCCCAACACAAGGAATACCGCTTCTCATATAGGCTTCGACATGGTATCCCTCCCCGCAGCCGACATCTAAAACAGGCCACAGCTTTGGACAGTATTTCAATATCTTGGCATCTCTCTCCGCCAGTTTTCTCACCCTCTCTTCAGGAAAAGAATTGCTCCCCCTTCTATTCGCTTGAAGGTTTTCGCTATACCTTCTCTGGCTTTTGTAATCAACGCTTCCTCTCACAATCATTTAATAGAAGCTAAAGGATAAAAATCAATTGATCACTTAATGCGGGAGGTGTGCTCCCTGTCTGGATTAGAGCGAGAATATTAAAATAAGTGTTAAATAGTCAGAGGAGAATTTCTAATTGATGAAAATTACTAAGATTTTATTCATCATTGTCATACTGATAATCTTATTTTTTATTTCGAGTTATCTTATGACTGGAGATCCTTTGTACGCTTTTCATTACTTTGGGCTTGGTCGTTCGTTAAATTACTAATTTCCTTGTGAACTGAAGTCCAAACCTAGTGCGAGAGGTGTGATTTGAACCCACTGAAGATCACTTTTCAATGCCGCTTTTCTTATAAAAATTCAATAGCAATATTGCAATTACAGCACTGACTACAACTGAAATTCCATTAAGATAGTTCGCATCAACAGCTTGCAACGTAATGGATGATTTCTGCAAGAAGAAATATGAAAAAGGAATCAGTGAAATCAAAATCAATGTTGTTAAAATTTTTTTCTTTCCCGTCCCTTTCTCTTCATGCTGTTTCACCATCTCTTGATACAATTCTTGGCCGAGTTTAGACGTTTCTTTGTCTCTTTTGATGGCATCTTTTTTATCAGCGATCCAAAGTGCACGATCTTCTGTGGAACGAGGCGGTGGGTAAGCTCTCATCGGAAACATGTGGGATTCTATCGCATCTACAACTTTTTTGTCCTCGCCTTTTCCTTTGGCATATTCGGCACTGTATTTTGCATGGCCGTCTCCAACCAATGGTAAATATCTCCACCTTCCCCTCCTGCACTCCCCTTGAATTTTTCCGACATCATGATAAATGGCGGCCCTTGCAGCTGCTCTCGGGTCGCCTCCATGGTTCAATGAATACAAATATGATTCGATGGCAATTCGAAATGTGTGCTGCAGATAGTTTTCTATATCTTTTACCTTTTCATAATGCTCTTTAAATCCTAAATATCGGGCAAGCCTGTGCTGCCATTTGACTAAACCCCTGATTTGCAAAATGTTCTTATCATACAATAAATCTTCGATGTAACCTTTGAATTCTTGATATCGCGCATCACTAATTCTTCTAGGCTGCATATAATATAATTTGTTACTCAACATTTAATTTTCATTCAGAATTTCATGCGGGAGGTGTACTACCTGGCTGGACTGCAGAGCGTTAGGTTCCCTTATTTTTTATGTATTGTTTGTAAATGTAAAACGCAAATAAAAATGGAAATACACTAAGTAAAAATATCAGTATATTTTGAAAATATAACCCAAGCAAAATTATGATAACACCGAATGAAGCATAAGATATGAAGAATGTCTTAGCAGCTTTTTTACGTTTTTCCTTATTTAAAGAAAAGAAAAATATGACATCTGCCGACCATATTCCCATTTTATCATCACTAATTAATTATTTGTAATCCTTGATTATAACTTTTTGATTTTTGTCACACTATACTTTTTGTTTCATGCGGGAGGTGGGATTTGAACCCATTGAGAATCACTTTTTCTTTGACTTTTTAATTACTGGCTCTAGGAAGAATAGGAAAAATACGAAGAACACATACCATAATGGTTCATTCATTGTGAGTCCTAAGAAACCTAAGAATCCTATACAACCCCAGTACCAATTGAGTTTCATTTTCATAATGAAATCACTTCTTACTTTTCAATATACGATAGTTTGAACTGGCTATCAGGCCTATTCCGACGATTAACAATACCATGGGCCAGAATTCCAAGTCCACTCCAAGAAAACACCGCTCTTGGCAATACTCCATCAATGTTACCACTAATGCTATTATTAGACCAACTGCAAACATTGTTTTGTTCATAATTTTTTTCTTTCCTTTTTTGTAACGTAAAGCCACTATTGCAATTAAAACCAATGCTATTGCTACTATGGATATCCAAATTGCTTCCGTCATAACTATAATTTTGTTATCTCGATTTAAAAACTTGTGCGACCCATTATGCGAGAGGTGGGATTTGAACCCGTGAATGAACTGAGCTGTCGAACATTCATCCTTTTAAAAAAATTCTCTCCTCTAGCTGAACTTCTGTCAAAAAAGAATTCGCTACATCAGTTGAAAATCGATTTAATTGTCAATCAACTTAAACCCGTAATTCTTGAGCAATTCCCTTCTCAAACTTTTGGAAAGATTCTTTTTTCCAGTCTTCACAGTGACAAACTTTCTCTTTATCTCTTCCTCGAGAGGTTTTTTCCTCAACCTCAATATTTCTATCCTCATTTTTTTCTCCCCTAAATATAGCTTCCGCTAATCGATTAAATAAAAAAGTTGCACTACCGTCGAATCAAACTGTTTATCAAAGTCTAGTCGACCTCAGGTTTTTGGGAAGAGCAAGCTGAACTGCTCGCACGAATGCTTGCAGCGTACACTTCTCTCCCATTAAGCTTGTAGTCTACAAGGACCTTCGTCGCTCCACCGATCATTGCTGACCAGTGTTGCGAATGGTTGTCTCGTATTTCCGGATGGTTTCATCCTTAGATGCTTTCAGGATTTATCCACATGTGGCTTGGCTGCCCGGCTATGCTTTGAACAACCGGTAGACCAGAGGCCACGGGAGGATGTTCCTTTCGTACTTATTCTTCCTTTCGGTCAGACAACCAGCACCTCCAATAGATAGCGACCGAACTGTCTCACGACGTTCTGAACCCAGCTAGCGTCCCCCTTTAACCAGTGGGCACCTGTACCCTTGGCTGCTACTGCACAGCCAGGAGGGGGGGAGCCGACAGCGACGCACCAACGCGCCGGGTCAATATACCCGCTATATATTTTATAGTGGAAGCGAAAACCTGTGGGCTTTCACCGGCCACGGGCCCATTTTGGAGTGGATGAAAGATTTTCACCCTTGCACCCAAATCCCCGAGGTAGCTTTTCTGATACCACCGAGCCCCATTAAGGAGCTACGATGTATCGCTAGCCCATGCTTTCGCAGCCGGTTCTCTTGCTTTGCGAGAACCGATCAGACCAGCTTTTGCGCTTACACTCTACTCCCGGTTTCTAAGCGGGATGAGCTGATCTTTGGGCGCCCTTGATATCTTGTCAAGGGCGTACCGCCCCAGCCGAACTGCCCACCTGATGGTGTCCTCTTGCGAGTAAGCAATACAGTTTTGAAAAGGTGGTGTTACACTTTCCTCTCGGCTTTCGCTCGAAAGCTAAGCCTGATAGCGAGTCCCACCTACTCTATGCAACCAAAACCGTACAACAACATCAAGCTGCAGTAAAGCTCTACGGGGTCTTCGTTTCCCATTGGAGGTCTCTGGCCTATTCACCAGAACAGCATTTTCGCTGGGTCCCAACCCAGGACAGCGAGAAAGTCGTTAAGCCATTCAGACAGGCCGTCATTTAAACGGCAAGGGATTACGCTACTTTACGACGGTCAGAGTTACCGCCGCCGTTTGCGAGGGCTTCTACCTGTTGAACCAGGCTATCACACACTCGTACTGGGCAGGCATCACAGACTGTACACATTGTTTCCGACTAGCAGTCTGCTACGTTTTTGTTAAACAGTCACTTTCTCCTTGTTATTGCAACCTGCTGTTCCTTTCAAAACAACAGGCATCCCTTATTGCGAACTTACGGGACTAGATTGCCGATTTCCCTAGATTAGGTTGTCCCAACACACCGTTGCCTTCTCAGCAAAGATACCTGTGTCGGTTCTCGGTACGAACATGAAGGATCCAATAAATTTCTTTTTCATGGGTTCCAGGAATTGGCTGAACTCAGCATACACCAAGCTATTCCTACATTCACCAACTTCTCCTCATTACAAGACTCCATCGGTTTCAATAGTTAATTTACATCAACCTGTCCTGAAACGTCAGAAATTTACTTTGTGTTGCCACGTGTACCTTCACGGTATCTGAATATTAACAGATTTTCCTTTGAGCAGTTCGGTTAAGATTGCCCTTAGGCTCGACTGACTGCCAGATGACGAACATTGCTGGCAAACCCTTATCTTTAAGGTGGTTGAGATTCTGACTCAACTATGCTGCTACTCATGACAGGATCTTCATTTCTACACGGTCCACTACTGCTTACGCAGAAGCTTCTATCCATGCAGAACGCCTCTCTACTCCTTCTTTCGAAGTTTGGGGTATCGGTAGCTAACTTAGTCTCTTCCATCTTCAGAGCCCAAACTCTCGGTGGGTAAGCTGTTACGCACTTTTTAACTGGTGGCTGCTTCTGAGCCTACAGCCCCACTGTCTGAGAATTTAGACATCCTTATTCTTTTAGCTAGCATTTAGAGACCTTAACCCCAAGCAGGGTTCTTGCCCTTTCGGATACCGAACTTAATCCAGTACCCTCACTCCAGTCTTCTCAGGCGATAATAGATTCTGAGTTTGGCAGGAAAGCTGGATCTTTCGATCCTTGACTATCCAATCAGTATCTTTATCCTATTACCTACCTCCAACTAGGCTGCACTAAGGTGCATTTGGAGAGGAACCAGCTATTACCGGCTTCGTTAGGCTTTTCACCACTAACCCCGAATCACCCGAGGGATTGGGTCTCACCATCGGTATCAGGCCTCCACCCTTCTTTCGAAGGACTTCACCTTACCCGGGGTTAGATCAACCGGCTTCGGGTCTTATCCCAGTAATTTCTCGCCCTTTCAGACGAAGCCCCTCAGTTGACTTGCGGGCTTTTCGCTTTCGCCAAGGCTACCTTTTTTCAAGTTAACCTCACTACTGAGATAAACTCCCTGCCCCGTTTTTCAAAACGGATGTTATGATCCTGTAATCTGTCCTTGGTACTATTCCTTTGCAGGAAATTCCTTCAGGACAGAACCTTTCGAACCATGACTGACTATCTCCAACTTGGTTTCAGGCTCTTTTTGCCTCCCTTTCGGGATACTTTTCAGCGTTCTCTCACGATACATAATACGCTATCGGACTCTAGACATGTTTAGAGTTACCGGTTAATGCCCGGTAGATTCCTGCTCCAAATCCGAGGAACAGTATTCAGGATACTTGGCATTTCACTTCTCGTTTTACTCTACGGGACTATCACCCTTTAGCGTGTCTCTTTCCAGAGAACTTCGATTCAACGAGCTAGAGAAGACCCAAGTCCTACAACTCCACATCCTAACTGATTCGTCACCAGCTAGTTCGGTTTGCTCTGTACCCTCTTCACTCGCCGTTACTAAGGGCATCTCAATTGATTTCTTTTCCTGCGCCTACTAAGATGCTTCATTTCAGCGCGTTCTTCTTCCTTTCGGAATAGCCCGAAGGCTAAGAATCTCATTGATAGATCTCAGGGTCAAATCATGCATGCAGATAACCTGAGCTTATGGCAGCTTGCCACCTACTTCATCATTGTCTAGAGCCTAGCCATCCACCAAGTGGATACTGTTGACTAGACCTCTTTGACCAATTTGATCCTATGGTAGTGTCATTTTACGGTCTCTTATAGACAGTTCGTTCTTCATATTTTATCAGATTTAACAGTCCAATCATCAACCTACACTCTTCACCCCTTATACAGTAGATAAGGAGTTGCATCCAAAGTTTGCCAGTTAGAAAGCTCGCAAGGTGTCCATATCTTCATCTTTTTTCAGTATTAGGACACGCTCATCGCTAAACATAAGTAACCAATGCAGTTATTCGTACTGCATATCGACACCGGCAAACAATAATATGCTCTTCATAGATATAAATCTTTTTCTATCTGAGTGTCGCTACTTCCCCCGCTGCCTCAAATTAAGAGGAATTCCTTGAGGACTATTAGGAACAACAGGACAGTATTCACGGTCCAAAACATCAATTCAGCCATCTCCATACCAACCCCCACCTGTTTTTTTATCCATCCCAGAGTAGACAGAATTCATTAATCTATAGGTCAGTTTAAGGGATTTCATGCTCTCACCAGAACGGTAATTCCTATACTCTGCCGAAGGATAAGTAGTTTTGAAAGAGGGGTTATATAAGCCCTGCGAAAGGCATATAGGTGTTTTTTCTATTCGATAGGAAATTAATGGAATTCTATTGCCATCCAGATGCAATCAGTATCGGCATAGTATCGATGCCAAGGATATATGCCATTTTCGTCATAAAACGGGTCGTGTGTATACCCAGGACTCATGAATACTTCTTGGTATAATGTTTTTTGATCGTTTTCATTAAATTTTTGCATACGTCCCGTTCCATAAACTTGCGTGTGTATCTCCTTGAAATCATGCTCTCTGTGTATTCTGCAATTTGTTTCAGCTGGCGCGAACCACAAATTAAATTCGACATTCTCAATCCTATCTTTTTCAGATCTCCACAATTTCACATCTTTTAATTGCTGCAGCTGGAAAATATCATACGCAAGTTTCCATTTCCCCATTATCTCTTTTGAAAAAGCAAAGGCCTCCTTTGAAAAGAAATCCGTCTTTAAACTAATGAGAATAATTTTTTCTGCTTGTTTTAATTGGACATTAGAATATATGGAGGATTTCAGTGGCTCCAAACTCTTCCCGAGTATTTCAATGTCACTTTTCCCCAAATTGACAACAATGGTTTTTTCCTCGATGTGGTAATTTTCAGCATTTTCTATACACTCGATCTTCAAAAAGTTTTCAGAAAAATTTAATGCACGGATTCTATTTTTCATTTCAGATCATCTCTAAAGTGGACCGAGTGGGATTTGAACCCACAACTTCCCGCCTGCAAAGCGGGCGGTCTACCGTTGACCTATCGGCCCGTAAATAAATTATTGATTAATTAAAAATTAAATTTAAAGAGTTTATATTATCCTCTTCTTTTCGTTTCACTTACTGTACTTCTATATTCATCATATCTTTTTGATCTAAAACATCTGCCCAGTCCAGCTAGCCGTTCTATATGTTTTTTCAATCCTTCATAATCATCATTCGCCAAGGATGAGCCCATCTTTTCCAATTCGATTCTTGTTTGTCTTATGGCTTCAACAGGAAATCTACCATCTAACTTTTTTTCATCAATTTTTCCATATCTTCCCATGAAATCGCAATAAGATATTCGAGCTTCGTCAAATTTTTTCAAATGAGCATACGTAGATATGGCCTGCAGCCTATTATTGAATTTGACATCGCACATTTCCCACAGTTCACGTTCATGCTCGTCCATTCGAACAGTCATATGTTACTATTATCCAGTGACACTATATAAACATTACCATTGCAGAAATAGATTAACTCAGTAAGCTCAGAACAGTCTGGCCAAAACTTGCGAACAGCCAATAGTTGAACGGAACGATGGTTATCCAAAAAATGAATATGTCAAAGATCGGGAAGCCGTACGCAAGACCGAACAGCAAGGTCATTAATGCTGAATAAAAAACTACGGCGACCATCCCGGTCATGAAAATCCCAAGTTGGAAAAACGAGATGAAAAATCCGACGGCTATATAACCGATAGGTGGGAAAATTATATTTTCCCCGCTCATCCTGGAAGTGGCAAATCCTTTGACAATTATCCCGATCAAAAAACTTACTATTGTTACTGCAAGAGCCAGAGGGAGGTTGTAGGCTTTCATGAGTACTATCAAGACAAAAAGCGACGGATCAATGTTCACGCCTCTGGGCAGATATGATTCAAAAAATTTTAGTGCAACTGTCAAACCGATCAGCAGTAAAACCAAAATCGCCGACCTGATTTGTGAAAATAAAATCGCAAACAGAACTACAGCTACTGCAATAGTCAAGTAGAAATTCTTTTTGTTGAGAAAAAACGATGCAACGTTTCTGAAAATTTTCTTTCGCATAATTTAGTTTTACATTTCAAATTTAAAAATCAGATTAAATTATGATTCTAAAAACCAATTATCAATTCAACGATAGAAATCTTTAAATATCACCACTATTTAGTGATAATTATTATGAATTACCAATTTACAAAAGACAAGTTCGAAAGGATATCGACTAAAATCAGAAAAATAGATGAATTACCAACTTACGATGAAGTAGTTGCGTTTATGCAATTTTTGGAGGATAAAAGTATCCCTGACGAGCAGAAACCAGCGAAAGCATGGAATAAATTTTGTAACGAAGCTTTCATGTGGCAAATTCCAAATCAGGAATTTGTCAAGGAATTAGCATCAACGATTCTTGAATTTCACGATCCAATTACACTTGAAACTCACGCTGGAATTGGAAAGCTTTCTTATTGGCTTAGAAAACACGGTGTCAACGTTCAACCTGTTGATGATTTTTCTTATAGGTTACCTCAAAGAATGGATAGTTTGGTAGAAAAACTTGATTACAAACAAGCTTTGAGAAAATATTCACCATCACTTGTATTAAATGTTTGGATGCCAGGCAATGCAGATGAAATTAAAGATATAATTAAAACAAGTTTTAGTTATCCCTCAGTAAATTATTTAATTGAAATTGGTCATCCTACTCGTTTATACATACCTGAAGATGTAAAAAGTTTACCACGTGTCTCTGTTGATCGGTATACAACTTCAATTTTAGATATGATTACAAAAGATGGTGGACACAGAAAACCTACCAAAGCAGTCTTGCTTATAAAATAACAATCCAGTAGCTAACAACTCTTATACGAATTACCCATTTCCCTATTCATTCATCTAAAAGAAGAACTTTTTGGAAAAAAAGTTCGGTTGATTATTGATGCCTGAGGTAGAGACCATTTGCACGGATCGTAAGGAGGTGATCCAGCCGCACGTTCCCGTTGCCGGGAGACGGAAGTTAACAAATATTTTTTTTTGGCAGGATTGTGTCAATTCACCTCCGACTCATCACAATTCAGAGTCAAGCCATTTTCTCATATCACAACCCATTTAGGACTTTCTATACTTCCTCCGTCAACCTTACGGCTACCTTGTGGCGACTTAGCCCCTCTCACAGAACTCAAACTCGAACTACCCATGAAGAGTAGGCCTCGATTGAGCTCCACTCGATTGGCTTGACGGGCGGTGTGTGCAAGGAGCAGGGACGTATTCAGCGAACGATTTCACGAGAGATTACTCTTAGTGACATTCGCTTACTAGGGATTCCGGCTTCATGAGGGTGAGTTTCAACCCTCAATCAGAACTGGGCATGCTTCTAGGGGATTAGCTTCTCCTTTCGGAGTTGCATCCCATTGTGACATGCATTGTGCGTCGCGTGTAGCCCAGGAGATTCGGGGCATACGGACCTACTGTCGCCCACTCCTTCCTCTGATTTATCACCAGCAGTCCTTCATGAGTGCATCCCTTCCGGAGAAAGGATTCGCAACATGAAGTGTGGGTCTCGCTCGTTAACCGACTTAACGGCACGCCTCACGGTACGAGCTGGCAATGGCCATGCACCACCTCTCAGCTTGTTTGGTAAGCCCTTCAGACTGACCTTCATCCTGCTGTCGCTCCTGGTAAGATGTCCGGCGTTGAATCCAATTGAACCGCAACGCCCACCCCTTGTGTGCTCCCCCGCCAATTCCCTTAAGTTTCACCCTTGCGAGTATACTTCCCAGGTGGCCCGCTTAACACCTACGCTCCGGCACTACAAACCCCCGAGAGGTCTGTAACACCAAGCGGGCATCGTTTACAGCTAGGACTACCGGGGTATCTAATCCCGATCGCTCCCCTAGCTTTCGTCCCTCACCGTCAGACCCGCTCTAGGCAGACGCCTTCGCCACAGGTGGTCCCCGTGGGATTATAGGATTTCACCCCTACCCCACAAGTACCTCTGCCCTCTCTCAGTCTCAAGTCTAAAAGTATCCCTAGCAAGCTCTACGGTTTACCGTAGAATTTCACCAGGGACTTTCTAAACCGGCTACGGACGCTTTAGACCCAATAATCCTGGCCATCACTCGGACTGCGGGTATTACCGCGGCGGCTGGCACCCGTCTTACCCAGTCCTTATTCTTCCACCCGTTTTCAGTGGATAAAAGTTCTAGCATTGCTAGAACACTCCAAGTTCCCTTGTCCGGCGTTAGCCGATTGCAAAGGTTTCGCGCCTGCTGCGTACCGTAGTACCTGGATTCATGTCTCAGAATCCATCTCCGGGCTCCTACTTCCATAGCCCGTAACCGTTATCGGTTTGCTGGGTCATTACCCCAGCAACAGCCTGGTGGTGTGTAGTCCTATCCTTAGGCGCCTGAGCTTTCGATATTGGCTCATTCCAGAAACCGATATCTATAGGGTATTAGCCTCACTTTCGCAAGATTATTCCCTTCCTAAGGGCAAGTTGACTGCATATTACAGAGCAGTTCGCCGAGGGCTTAACCCCTCGCGACTCGCATGGCTTAATCGAACTCGGATAGCGATGACCTCTGGCAGGATCAACCAGAATTGGCGGTCTCTACCTCTAGGTTTCATCAATCAACCTACTCTGATCATTATTCAGAGATATATTGTGTATCATAGACTAGAAAGAACTTTTTCATGTGCCGCCTAAGTTATGCGCAACTCAAAGTTCAACGCCAAGTCTATGAGTGCAATTTAAAATATTGTCCTCAGGTCTATTTAAAACTTGCGTTTCAATACCGGCAGGAAGAATTCTTCAAGAAGATCTGGATATCAAGAAAAATCTCCTCGAATGAAGAAGAAAGTAGTTAAACCATAGATCAATTCAAATGGATATCAAATCTGATTTTTGAAAAATAAAATATCTTTGCTAAATAGAAGTCAAGAGAGTGATATATAAGATTCTCAGAGCTTGACACTGCAGCATATTTCAGATTCCTCTCATTCATTATCTTTATAGAATTGACTGCATTTTCAAATGTTGATGTAGATTCTTCTTCTAGGATAATCATAGCATTACATTTTTTATTATTTTTCTCCCATAACTCTTTCATAACTTTGGCCTCAGTTATATTTTTTATTTCAGTTTGCACCCTGAAAACCCCCAAAACTTTATTGTAATATCCACCTGTAAGAATAACGAATCTGGTGTTATTATCACAAGACTCAAGTCCTTTGAGTATCCTGTATTCCATTATATCTTTTGAACTTTTTTCGTGTAAATCATGCCCTAAAACAATTATTGTGTCTGGAAATTTGACATCGTAATTGTAAAATTCAAAAAAAAGAATTGATATGATAAATGCAACCGATAGTAATCCAATTAGTAGAAAAAATATAACCCTCATTGGTTATAATTCTGTCTTAATTTATTAAAGATTTTTACAAAATTTGGAATTTTTCAAGGAAATATGGATATCAAGAAGGATTTCCCAAACGGAAAAGTTTAAGGCATGGCTTATTAATAATATAATTATACACTGACAGGACAATCCGGTTGTCCTGGAAAGGATGTGCTCACAGCACCCTCTGACAAGTATTCGGCGATTAATGTGGTGTCTGGACTATAACTCGCCACATGAAATCTGTGCTTGCCCATGTGATGCTATGACGCGAAGGAGATAACCTTTAGATTCAGCTGATAGGTTAAGTTCGACTTCAGCATGATCAAGGAACTCTTTCACCGGGTCCAGTTGTCAGTGATTACTTTTAAAAAGATGAAAATATGGCTAAAAGAAAATCAGTAAAGAAATCTAAAAAGTACAAGAAGAAGGGTGGAAGATCTCCAAGCAACAAAAGCAAGGTTTCCAAGGTTAAAAAATTAATCAAACTTGCAAAGTCAAAGAAGAAGAAATAATCAAACGAATATTCCTTTTCCAAATTATACCTTGAAGTATCTGTAGGTATTTTGCGGTATCTACATTCTTCAAGGAAATATATATTTCTGTCCGAAAAATTCAGGATGAGAAATCTAATTCTGATTAAATCAGAGTCCCTATTTTTTCTTCGATTTCATAATGATGTCTACTACTGCGAGAATTATCCCAACGCCAATTAGACCATAACCTGTTAGCCTATCGTCGCCAAAAACAATTCCTGCAATAACAAAAACAAACGATAAACCAGCCAAAGTAGAAAGTCTTTTTTGTTTCTTATTTTTCTTTACGAAAAAGACAAGTGCAGCAATTATTAACAATGCTATAATTGAAATAGCAATATATACAGGGGTTAAGTTTAACATACTATGATTAATTCTGTCGAGTCGTATAAATGTTTTTAATATTCTTGGACTGCAGTCAGGTAGCACACCTGATAAAAGCGGTGCGTCATGATATGATTTCAAAGACTAGTGGTTGCTTGCACCAAGATCATGAAATCATCCTAGCGACAATTACTTCAATTAGAATATATGGGAGGCTTGCCTTGTTCAATGTGCTTTTCGAACAATTTTTTTAAAAGCCAGATTCCAAATTTGGTAAAAGAATCCCCCAGGATATTCGAATTATGTGATATGTACATATTGGCGTCGTACATTTTTGGTATACGCTTGAAATTGTTTTTCCAACAAGTAACTATCAATTGCCAGTGTTTTTTTGTAATATGATTGTCAACTAAATTGGCTTTGTCTTTGAGTTCCGTATGTTTCGTAATCGAATAAAACAGTGGAACAACCAAACATTTTTCATAATCTATAGCTTTTACCAATTCGATCGTATCGTCTATGTCGTCTTCAGTCTCATTTGGCAACCCCAATATCAGAGTGGAAACAAAAGTCCATCCATTCCGCTTCAATACCTTTAAAGAATCAAGTACAACTTCCGACCATTCCATGTCTTTGAATGGTAATTTTTTCCCTGGCATAGTATCCATCAATAATCTCGAGCTTCCAGTTTCTATACCAGGTTGGGACGCGAGTGTTTTCTGTCCTTTCGATTTGAGAAAGCTGCTGAGCTTGTCTATCAAGTCTGGGTTAGATAAAACCGAAGAAAAGGAAACATGCATCGGAAAAACAGTGTTAATGCCTCCTATACTGAAAATGGACTTGAACAAGTCCATGATGGCGTCTGTCTGTGGAATGAGGTCCTTGTTAGAGTTGTAAAGTAAGAAATCCTCAGTTTGAAGTATAAAATTGGCACATTTTCTTCTCTGGTTTACATGTATTTCTTTTGAAATATTTTCAACCGGAATGGAACGCATGCTGCCTTTCAAAGCTAAGCTACAAAACTTGCATCCACGGCCGCACCCCCTCGATATCTCAACGCAACCTCCCGTGGGGTTGACAATTGGATATATCTTATCAACTTTTGGAGATTTGCCTTGGATGACTCTTTTCGAATGACCATTTTCAACAAACTTTGGAAAATCTATCTCAGCTTCACCGACGTATATATGATCTATCCCATAATGATCCATCTTATCTATAAGATAAGGCGCACCCGCGCCGCCCACGACAAACTCGAAGTCTCTTTTTTTCCTCAGCTCTTTTATCTTAGTAATCAAGTTTTCAAATTCCAGTTTAAGAAAATTATTAGCCGCGCTATTAAAAAACATGCTGACTAGAGACGGTGCCGGACCACAGCCCAACGGGTCCACACAGCTGACAGCTAATACATCGCCGTCCTGTACATGTTTTTCTAAATACTTCGGGTGAACTGAAAGACATGCGATATCATTGTTAATCAGAGACGATTCAACTTTCCTTAGGGAAAGCGGCGCTTCTTCAAAAATACCTTGTTTATCTACTGGGCACCACGGAGTCAAATATTTGTAGAATGGCGTTGTCCAGTATCTTTTTGGAAAACTCGAAGAAAATCCTCCGATCCAGAAGCTTTGTCTGAAGTTGGATGCAGTCGTTCTATCCGCTGTGATAACTACTTTCATCGAATCAACATTTTATATCATTTGTATTCGGTTGAGGTTAAATCTTCTGTGTAATTGCTAAACATTATATGGTAAAAGTAATTTAGTATTTGCAACTTCAAGTCGACAACAATTTTTAAAAATTTATCTGATTAAGAACGAAGAATAAAATATTCTTGTAGTCCAGCCAGGTAGCACGCCTACAGCATTGATATTCTAAGGTATCTTCAGGTATTTTGAGGTATCTACATTTTTCAAGGAAATATAAATTTCAAAAATGGGCCGAAACCGGGATTTGAACCCGGATTTCCCCGACCAAATCCTCTCAGATTTTGATCTCAAGGGCTCCACAGGCCCCTACTCTAACCAAGTTGAGCTATTTCGGCCATGACGATAATAACAACTAACTAATCTACTACTTAAATTTTTCGTGAGAATGATATTAAACCAGCATCTGCTCTATAACGAAATATCCTGCTGCCTTTTCCCTCGCAATCCTTCTTACAACTTTTTTGCTGGTCAGATTGGAGATGACATTCGCAGCCTTCCCTTTAGGCATCATGGCAGTCTTGGCGATTTGATCGACAGTTTTTATCTTATCCTCAGCAACTGCCCCCAAATTTTTTATCGCTTCGACTATTTTCTTCTCGTCGTCAGTCAGTTCAATCATCAATTCACCCCTTGTTTTTCTGTAAATTATTTTGTATCTTAGCTTTAAAAATGCTGGGAGAGGGATTTGAACCCTCGACCTCGGCGATTCATCTTTATCATCTTTTTATCAAAGCTCATAAAGTTTATGAGCGCCGCTTGGGCTGTTACCATGTTATAGCCAGACTAAACTATCCCAGCGTTTTATTATTGGGTTTTTCAATTTAAACTATAAATAAATAATCAATCACTTAAATTAATTTAACATGGAGGTAAAATTATGAATTTGGTTATTTTTGGGCCGCCTGGCTCGGGCAAAGGGACATACTCTTCCAGACTGGTGCCAAAATTCGGAATTGTAAAAATTTCCACCGGAGACCTTTTTCGTGAAATGGCGAAGGAAAATTCGCCTCTCGGAAAGAAAGTCGACAAAATCCTGAAAAGCGGTGTGCTGGTTCCGGACGAAATAACCAATGAAGTTTTGAAAAAAAGACTTTCGCAGCCAGACACCAAGAGCGGCGTTATTTTCGACGGATATCCTAGAACTGTGGACCAGGCAAAATTTCTGGAAAAAATCATTAAAATCGACCTCGTCATCAATCTTAAAATTCCGGAAAAAATTTTGATAGAAAAAATTTCAGCCAGAAGAATTTGTAAAAATTGTGGAGACATTTATAATGTAGCCGACATAAACGAGATTATTGATGATGTAGACTACATTCTTCCTCCGATGAATCCTAAGAAACCTGGAATATGTGACAAATGCGGCGGTGAAATAATTCAAAGAAATGATGACAAACCTGAGACTGTGAAAGAGAGATTGAAGGTTTATGAAAAGCAGTCCAAACCAGTTATAGATTATTATAAGAATAAAATAAAATTCTTGGATGTTGTCGTCAACAGAGGGCCTGAAATAATGGTCGAAAAAATTGCGAACGACATAAAGAAGATGGGATTAAAGTAAATGAATGATTTAGAGATTGCCAGGAAGACATTGAAGGAAAATAATTTGAGTATAGTCTTTGTCAAAGACGGAAAAGTTATTTTAAAAGGAAATTCTAAAGGAGTTATAGATTTGATTTTGGCCATAGATAAATTTGGAAGTCGGTTGGAGAATTCGTCCGTCGCTGATAGCGTCGTTGGAAAAGCAGCCGCTTCCCTCTCCATTTTTTTGAAAGTGAATTCTGTCTTTGCTGGGAAGATCAGCAGGCTCGCTGTCGATATTTTAAAAGAAAAAAACATCCATTTCGAGTATGATGAATTGGTGGAGAAAATTCTCAACAGAAACGGGACAGACATCTGCCCGTTGGAGAAAATCTCTTTGAAGTGCAGCTCGCCTGAAGAAATTTACAGGGAGATAAAGTCATTTTTGAAATTGTGATGCTGATTAAATCTTAAATTTTTAATATTACTCACAATATTGTTTTATGGATGATAGTATACCTAAAGAATTGCTCAAGTCAAAATACAGAAAAGAAATGTGGAAAAATTCAAAGAAAATAATTAAAACTCTAGAGAAGGTTTTGCCAATTTCTTCTGCTTATTTATTGGGAAGTTTCACAACAAAGAAGAAAAGACCTGCGGATGTCGATTTCATTATTATGCTCAAGATAAGAGATAAAAAACAGAAAAATTGGTCTACTGACTTGGTTATCATTCCTGATAATAAATTTGGGAATTGGACTCTTGAAGATGCAAAGAAGTGGATGAAACAAAAATACGGTGCGAATAAGTCAGCCATTATCAAATTAAAATAAGGCACAGTTATGAGTAATATTAATACTTAAATTTTTAATGTGTTTTTCTAAATCTTTTTTCCAAATCCAAAAGAAATTCGCTTCTTTTCTTGTAAAGTTCCTTGCGTTTCCTCGGTTCTTTCTCGGAAAGGACGTACGCGCACAATAATGGAAGTGCTATGGTCGCATCCGAATAGACAACCACATTATTTTTCACCGCATCCTTCACCTTGCCCCAAGATTTCGCTTCCGATGGCGTTGCTCCTGACAATCCTCCCCACTGAGGAGAGTCTGTGGTTATCTGGATGAAAAAGTCGTGCCCTCCTTTATCATCGTTCAAAATCTGCCAGAGGGTCGGCTGGGTTTGCATGAAGAAATTTTTAGGTGAACCTCCGCCGATTTCTATGACGCCATTTTTTTCCGAGCTTCTCACAATAGAAGATGTTTCAAGGACATCCAGATCAGGAGATATTGGAATGGGGTTTTTGTTCAAATAATTTATTATCAGGTTCATTCCAATGGAAGAATCACCGGGGGATGAAGTGTAGATGGGAACATTTAATTTCGCCGCATTCGCCAGAAAAGATTTTTCAGGGAATTTCGCTCTTTTTATCAGCTCATTTCCAAGGATGTTGTGAAGCTCGGCAGTAGAAATCGGTTTCTCAATTTTCCTGTTCTTAAAAGTATCCACAATAAATTTATCAGTAGTTAACAAAGTTTCGTCTGTGATAAAAACATCATATATCCTCATGATACCATTCTTGTAAAGCTCCCCATCATCGACATTAGGACTGCCCTGCTTCATAGTAAGATCTAGAGCACGGTGCATGTCATGGTATAAGTTTGCCCCAGTAGAGATTACCCAGTCAATAAACCCCTTTTCCATCATCGTAGATATCAAGCCACCCATCCCAACAGGTGTCATCGCACCGGCCAATGTCAAACATATCGTGGCGTCGCTATCTATCATTTTCCCAAAAGTTTTACACGCTTCAGCCAATCTTTTTGCATTGAATCCCATGTTGTCATAAGTTTTTACCAAATCTTTCACATTCATGCCAGAAGTCAATTTTATCGGTTCTATAGAATTTCCTTGCAAATATTTTTCCTTATCTTTCATATCATCCCTATTCATAATTCCACAGTAAACGCTTCGACTTTGCCCTTTATAGGCTTTGAGTCGAACGCATCCGTGTAATGATGTTTCTTCCCTTCAGAATATGTTTGAAGGACAGAATCTTCAGCGTCTATCGCTTCAAAATAGATTTTTTTAGATTTCAATCCCATGTCACGCAAATAGCTGCAAAATTCCTTCGCCCTTCCATACTTCGGTTTTGCATAGAACGCAACAGTCTTCGCTCCAACTTTTTTGGCAAATTTAAGAATGCTTTTGTAAATAAATTCTTTCATCTTCTCTTGTCCAAGAGCAGCATAAACCAACGCCCCGCCTTCCCAAGTGTCAATAAACACCGCAGGTTTGCCATCTATAACGCCAGCGTATAGAAAAACGATGGAAACAGGATCATTGATTCCTTGTAAATAATATTGAAGTAGAGTAGCTTTAGGATCCATCATGAACACAGGAATTTCCCCCTTCTCTCCCTGCGGCAATAAAACACAACAATAAAGTTTTTCACTGTCATAAAGATCTTCCGGAATTTTTCTCTTCCAAACCTTCGCAACCACTTTCGCGCCTTTGAGTGTTGCAACGCCGCCATATAGGATAGCTTTCTCAATAGAATCCATATCATTCAAAATCTCATTTACAGATTTAGGAATTTTCCTCCCAGAATAGGAACTTTCTATCATCCCTTTCAATTCTTTCAGGAGTCTTTTCGCTGCATTTTTATCCTGGTTCAATGCATCAAAATAATAGTTTTTTATTTTTTTGAAAATTGCGCCAGGAGCCGCTTTTGGGATACTTATCTTTGGAAGAATGTTTTTCTGTTTGCTGCCAACAATTTTTATCACTATAGATTTCAGAACATTGCTCCAATTTTCAGAGAAATGCCCCTCCGTTCTCTTCTGCGCTATCAGTTCCCCGCTAGTGATGTACAATTTCGAATCAAATCCAACTTCTTCCATCTTTTCGATTACTTTTCTTGCAACTTCGTCTGCAAACATCCATTTCCTGATGCTCCCGAATTCTTTACATTTATCAAACAGAAATTCCGCATTTCTATCCCTTTTTATGTCCTCAACAAATTTTATCGCGCATTTGAGTGAAGATGTGTTATCTAAAGGTTTTATTCTATCCAAATCATTTTCAACGCATCTCGAAAGTTCTTTAATTCCTCCATCAACCAAAATTTCTGCATACTCGTTTTTATTCTTGTTCACTATGTCTCTGAGAATTGAAAACAATTCCACCTTTTTCTCCAGGAAAACTTTTTTGTTGCTTATTTTATTCGCATAAAAATCAAATTCCTTCAAGCTGCTTTCTTTAACATCTATGATGGAGAAGATGTCCGTTTTAATCTTAAGATTCCCGTTTCCATTTAATTCTTCAGCAAAATTAAGAAGTTTTGAAACGTGCCCATTATTTATCCAATTTATGTATTTCTGGATCGTGTTTTTGTCCAAATGTTCTTCTATCCTCCAAATTATGTTGTAAAAAACCTCGTTTGACACGTCGCCATGGTATTTCAAAAAGGCTTCCATGACGCTATTCATCAAAAAGCATTCTATCGCATTTCTTACAGCACTGGGATCTTTGTTCTTTTCTGCAACCCATTTCAAACTTTCAAGAACCTCGTTTGCTGTTTCCAAATTGAATTTAGAATCAATTTCCGAATATTTTTCGATTGTGTCTATTACAACTTTCTTCAATTTGTTATCTTTCGTGTAGTTTACAATTTCATTTATGCCTTCATCGAAGGCACTCTTTGAGTCAATGATCATAACAACAATAATAAATTATTTATTTTTCTATCAAATAAATGTTTTTTTCAGAATTTTTTTTGAAAAATAAAAAATAATTTACAATCTTTCTTCGATTGATGACAAAATTAATGGAAAAATAATTGTTGCATCGGAATAAATCGTGCAAAACTTCGATTTCTCATCGATTTTTCCCCAACTGATTGCTTCTTCCAATGTCGCTCCTGACAATCCTCCGTATTCCGGTTTTTCTGTAGTAATTTGAACTACATAACGGTGCGGTTTGTCAGCAACCAGCACGGACTGGAAAATAAAATTTTTCGGAACCCCGCCTCCAAGAATCAAAACACCAGTATTTTTCTTCTGTTTCTTCAAATCAAAATTCAAATTGATCAGATAATCCAAATCTTTCATCTCGTTCACTCTTAAATTGTGGTCCTGGGAATACATCCAAATTTGTATACC
>Ga0315285_10001328_pt1 | contig 25960 bp, 18 predicted proteins | sample YL17G09_36_MG_FD_203698 | JGI IMG/M metagenome (GOLD analysis project Ga0315285, IMG submission 203698) | Sediment microbial communities from Yellowstone Lake, YNP, Wyoming, USA - YL17G09_36 | ecosystem: Environmental > Aquatic > Freshwater > Lake > Sediment | place: USA: Wyoming | collected... | reverse complement strand
CGCTTCCCCCAGCCTTCGATGAAGCTCTTCCCGGGTGATCTTCAGGGTGTTGGTCCGGACGGCGAAGGGAGGCTTCCGGTTGTTGGCCGCGCACAGGTTGCGGGCGGTCTCCGGCCCGAATTCCTTGACCCAGCGTTCCACCAGCCAGGAGGGGTGGGAAAAGGCCTGGGTGATATGCTCGACCGGCCGTTCCGGAAAAGGGGGGAAGAGATCCCGGTCCTGGTTGCGGATCACGGATCGGAGGAGGGCGTTGACAAACCCCGTGATCTTCTCGTTTTTGAAGAGAACCTTGGCCAGGCGGACCGACTCGTTCACCGCCGCGGATTCCGGCACCCGGTCCATGAAAAGGATCTGGTAGGCGCCCAGCCGCAGGAGATGGAGGAGGCGGGGTTCGATTTTCTTGCCCCGTGATTTCAGGGCGTGCTGGAGGTGGGTGTCCAGCCTGCCCCGCCAGCGGAGGGTTCCCAGGACCATCTCGGATATCATCGCCCGGTCCAGGGGACGCATATCGGGGGATTCGATGAAGGCCCGGTCGAAGGCCAGATCGGCAAAGGAGGAAGAGCGCTCCATTTCCTGCAGGATCTTCCAGGCGAGCAGACGCACGGGATCATAGGGCGGCGAGTTTCCCATGCGGTTGTCTCCCGTCATTCTCCCAGTCGCTCACCGGCGGCAAGAGGGTTTCCCCGGAGGAAATCGGATACCCGCATGCGGGGACGGCTTTCCACTTGGGCCTCCCGGACGAGGAGATACCCCTGGGATGCGGCCACGCGGAGCCCCTCATCCGAGGCCCGGACGATGGTTCCGGGCGGCTCTTGCGCTCCTCCCTCAATCAGGCGGGGCCGGAAAAGCTTGAGAATCCGTCCGGCTAAGAGGGTGAAAGCCCCGGGCCAGGGATCAAAGGCGCGGATCTGGTTGAAAGTCTGCCGCGCCGGGGCGCTCCAGCGGATCCGGGCTTCCTCCTTTTCGATTTTCGGCGCCAGGGTGGCCAGGGTAGGGTCCTGAGGCTTGGGGATGATGGTATTCGTTTCCAGTCCCTCCAGAGTGCGCAGGAGCAAGCGGGCGCCGATTCGGGCGAGGCGGTCGTGGAGCGTTCCGGCGGTGTCTTCCTCCCCAATGTCCGTTTCCTCGGCAAGAAGGATCGGTCCGGTGTCCATTCCCGGGTCCATGAACATGGTGGTGATCCCGGTTCGGGTTTCTCCGCCCAGGATGGCCCGGACGATGGGGGCGGCGCCCCGGTACTTGGGAAGGAGCGAACCGTGAACGTTCACGCCACCGCGAGGAGGAACGGCCAGCACCGGAGCGGAAAGGATCTGCCCGTAGGCCGCCACGACCATGAGTTCGGGCTTGATGGACTCCAGGATCTTCAAGAAAGCCGGATCGCGGATCTTTTCCGGCTGATGGACGGGAAGACCGGCTTTCCGGGCCAGCGATTTGACCGGCGGGGCGATCGTTTTCTGCCCCCGACCCTTGGGCCGGTCAGGCTGGGTGACGACACCAATCACCTCGTGGGGAGAGGCCAGGAGGGCTTCCAGGGTGGGGCAGGCGAATTCGGCGGTTCCCAGAAAGAGGACCTTCAAGCCTTCTTTTCCTCTTTTTCTTTCTTCTGCAATTTTTTCTTGATGAGCCTTCTCTTCAGGGGACTGAGCCGGTCGATGAAGAGAACCCCGTCCAGATGATCGATTTCATGCTGCAGGGCGATGCCCAGGAGGTCCTCTCCCGCGATCTCCGCCGTCTCTCCCTCCAGGTTCTGGTAGCGGACGACCACCTTCTGGCTCCGTTTGACTTCTTCGTTGCAATCCGGGACGCTCAGGCAGCCCTCGTCCCAGGTGCACTCCCCCTCGGCGGCCACGATCTCGGGGTTGATCAGGACGAGAAGTTTTTTGGGTTGGTCGGCCGGGGTCACGTCGATCACCGCCAGACGGAGGGAGTGGCCCACCTGGTTTGCGGCCAGGCCCACGCCCGGAGCGGAGTACATCGTCTCGGCCAGGTCCTGGACCAGCTTGCGGAGCGAGGCGTCGATCTTCTGAACGGGCCTGGTTTTTTGCTTCAGGACCGGGTTGGGATAATGGAGAATGTCAAGGACAGCCATCGAATTTTTTATAACATATGGACCGGGTCCACATCAACGATCAATTTGACGCCGCGCGCCGGGATCTCTGCTTCGATCCTGGTGATCACCTGTTCCGTGAATTCATGAAGAGAGTCCCATCTCCTCCCCTTGAAGAGCATCTGGCAGCGGTGCTTTCCTTTCAGCCGGGCCAGAGGGGCCATGGCCGGTCCCAGCACATCCACCTCTCCCCGGTATTTCTTCTCCCGTTTCAGGATCCCCTGAACCCGCGCTTCCAGGGCCTGGGCGTATTTCCGGAGCCCGCTTTCCGAATTGGATTCCAGGCGGAGGTTGATCAGCCGCACCAAGGGCGGATAGGACGCTTCCCGGCGGAACTGGATCTCCTGCTGATAGAAGGCGGCGTAATCCTGGGATTGAGCCATCCGGATGCTGTAGTGCTGGGGGGTGAAAGATTGAATGAGGACCTTGCCGGGAAGATCTCCCCGGCCGGCCCTCCCGGCCACCTGGGTCAGGAGCTGAAAGGTCCGCTCGCCGGCCCGGAAGTCGGGGACGTTCAGGGAAAGATCCGCGGCCAGAACCCCCACCAGGGTGACCCGCGGGAAGTCATGGCCCTTGGTGATCATCTGCGTGCCGATGAGAAGATTCACGTCTCCCCGCCGCACCTGCCCGAGGATTTTCTGGTGCGACCCCTTCCGCGTGGTCGTGTCCCGGTCCATGCGGCTCACCGGGACCTGGGGAAGCATTTTCTTGATCTCCTCTTCCAGGCGCTGGGTCCCGATTCCGAAGAGGAGCACACCGGGGGAGGCGCATTCCGGGCAACGGTCCGGGGCGGACAGGGCATGATCGCAGTAATGGCAGCGGAAAGTTTTATCCGGAAGGTGATAAGTCAGGGAGACGCTGCAGTTGGGGCATTTAAACACAAAACCGCAATCCCGGCAGAGGGCGAAGGTGGAAAATCCCCGGCGGTTCAGGAAGAGGAAGGCCTGTTCGCCTCTGGCCAGGCTCTCCTGCAGGGACTCCCGCAGGAGGCGGGAGAAGACCGGCTTTTCTTTCCCCTCTCCCTGCTCCTGGCGCATATCCAAAATCCGGATTTCCGGAAGCGGCCGCTGGTCGATTCGGGCCGGCAGGGATAGAAGCTGGAATTTCCCCTCCAGGGCATTATGGTAGGACTCCAGGGAGGGGGTGGCCGAGCCCAGGATCACCACGGCATTTTCCATCTTTCCCCGGACCAGGGCCAGGTCCCGGGCGTGGTAGCGGACTTTATCTCCCTGCTTGTAAGAGGGATCGTGTTCTTCATCGACGATGATGATCCCGGGAGAATCCAGGGGGGCGAAGACGGCCGACCGCACCCCGATCACCAGTCGGACCAGCCCCTTTCTCACCCTCCTCCATTCGTCGTACCGCTCTCCGGCGGACAGGCCGCTGTGCAGGACCGCCATGGGGTATTGAATCCGGGAGCGAAAGTAGGCGAGCAGCTGGCCGGTAAGAGAAATCTCGGGGACCAGGAGGAGGGCCTGGCGACCCTGGGAGACGGTTTCTTCGATGGCCCGGAGGTACACTTCGGTCTTCCCGCTGCCGGTTACTCCATGGAGGAGAAAGGGCTGAAAGGTACGGGAGTGCAGGGCGGCATAAATTTTCTCCAGAGCTTTTTTCTGGTCTTCGGTCAGAAGGGAGGGGGGGCCGTCGAGCCAGTCCTCGATCCCCTCCCAAGAGGGCTCGCGGAAAGCTTCTTTGGGGATGATTTCCACCAGCCCGCGGACTTTTAACCGGTTCAGGAGGGGAGAGGCATTTTTATAACGGGCCTTCAATTCGGCCACCGGCACTTCCCCCGCTTTCCGGAGGAAGTCGAGAATTTCCTTCTGCCCCGCCGAAAGCCGGACCCCTTCCTTGAGCGACCGGAAGCGGACCCAGTTTACCTTTTTCTCCCTGACCTGCGCTTTTTCCAGGTCCTCCTTCCTTTCCACCCATCCTTTTCCCTTCATCCTTTCCAGGGCGGTTCGAAGGGAAGTCGAATATTTTTTATGCCGGAAAGAAAAAGCGGCGCCTTTCTCTTTTCGATCCTTTAATTCCCGAAGGATTTTTCTCTCCGGGGAATCCGCGGGAAGCTTGGCCAGGACTTCTTCCCCCGGGATGGTCAGGACGAAGGTCTCTTGGGAGCGCACCTGTACGCCGGCGGGAAGGGCGGTTTTCATCACCTCACCGATGGGCTGCAGGTAGTAGCGGGAGACCCAAAGGAGGAGCTTCAAAGATTTTTCCGGGAAAGAGATCTCCCCGTCCAGAACCTGCCGGAGGGGAAGAATGGCGGTGTGGGAAGGAAGGGTTTGAGCCGGGCCGAGGACGAAGCCGGTGAGGATCCGCCTGCCGAAGGGAACCAGAACCCTCTTTCCCGGGGAAACCTCCGCCCGCAGGTCCGCGGGGACTTCATAGGTGAAGGTCTTGCGGACGGGCAAGGGAAGGGCGACTTCGATGTATTGCTTGGGATCGGACATAGGAAATCGAGTTCCAGGTTTCAGGCTTTTTTATTTTAGCTTGTCGCATGAAACCTGCAACCTGAAACTTGAAACTAGGCCGGAGGCAGGGGAAACCGGAGGAGAAAGGTCGCTCCCACCCCCGGACGGTTGATGACTTCGATGTCTCCTCCGTAACGGGTGATGATCTTGTGGGTGATGGCCAGGCCCAGACCGGTCCCGTCCTGTTTGGTGGTGAAGAAGGGGTTGAAAATATTCTCCAGATTCTCCTGGGGGATGCCCCCCCCGGTGTCTCCCACCTCGATCTGCAGGAATCGTTTCTCTCCTCTTTTTTCCGTGGAAGTCTTAACCGAAAGCTGGCCGTTCCTCTCCATGGCCTGAACGGCGTTGACGAAAAGGTTCAGGAAGATCTGTTTCACCTGCTGGGGGTCGCTGACCAGGGGCGGAAGCCCGGTGTCCAGGTCCTTGGTGACGGCGATATTTTTCTCCTGGAATTCCCCTTCCAGGACGGAAAGAGATTCTTCGATGATCCGGTTGACGCTCTGGGGCGCGGAGGGAAGGGGAAGCTCCCGGGAGTAAACCAGAGTCTGGTTGAGGACGTTTTCCAGTCGGAGCACTTCCTTCAAGACGATACGCATGTATTTTTTCTCCGCGGAGTTCTCCTTCAGGCCCCGCTCCAGGCGGCGGGCAAACCCTCCGATGGAGACCAGGGGATTCTTGATCTCGTGGGCGATGGAGGCCACCACCTCCCCCAGGGCGGCCAGCTTCTCCGACTGGATCAGCCGGTTCTGGGTGCTCAGGAGCTGGGCATTGATCTCCTGCAGGTTGGCGTAGAGACGGGAGTTTTCGATGGCCAGGGCGGCCTGGTTGGCCAGGAGGTTCAGAAAACCGATGTCCGTCTCGGTGATCGGCCTTCCGGAAATCTGGTGGTCCACGGCAATGAGCCCGATGGCTTTCCCCTTGGCCAGGAGGGGAACCGAGGCGAAGGCCCGGCTGCCGAACCAGCCCCGGATTTCGGGGTTTACTTCCGGATCGGTGAGAGCGTCTTCGATGTTGAAGGAGCGCTGTTCCCGCAGGGTCTGGATCAGGACGGAGTGCGTTTCCTTCAGCGGAATCCGCACCTGGCGGATCCGGTTGTCATAGGGGCTCTCGGCCATCTCCTCGGGGATCGCCCAGTCGGGAGAGAAAGGCGAATGGCTCTCCAGTTTTTCCCTCCACCGCTCGGCCTGTTCCCCGTCGGCCGGACCCACGCCCATCATCCCCCGCAGGACCTCCTCTTTCTCATCCACCAGGAAAAGGGCCGCCCGGTCGAAACCCAGGCGGGACCCCAGGGTAATGGAAAGGAGAATAATCCGCAGAAGCTGGTCCAGGTTGATGGTCGTGAGCATGGAGCGGGAGACCTCATACAGGAGGAAGAGCTCCCGCACGTTTCGCTCTTTCTCCTTGGCCAGCATTTCGGCCCGGTGCATGATGATGGCGTTCTCGATGGCCACGGCCACCTGGGAGGCCATGGTGAAGAGAAGGTTCTTGTCTTCCTCGTCAAACACCTTTCCTTCCCGCCCTTCCGGGCGAAGGCTGAAAAGGGTGAGAGTGCCGATGGTCCGCGATTGGGAGATGAGGGGGACGCAGACCAGCGAAGCGATCCCCGGGGGGAGTCCCTGGAAAGAGTAATGGGAAGTCCGGGTCTCCCGCAGGGCAATGGGTTCCCCCGTGAGGGCCACGGTCCCCACCAGCTCTTCTCCCAGGGCGAGGGGGGTCAGGGACAGGTCCGCTTCCTCGACCCCGAAGGAAGAAACGACTTTCATCAGACCCGCATCTTCGTCCACGAAGTGCAGGATGCTGCCGTCGGCCTGGAGAATCTTGGCGCTGCTCAGGGTGATGCGGTGAAGCAGTTCTCCCAGGTCCAGCGTGGAACTGATGGCCACGCCGATGGCGTGAAGGGTGTTCAACTCGGCGATGCGCTTCTTGGCCTGCAGGGCGACCTGACTGCTCCTCAGGGTACCGGCCATCTGCCGGCAGATCACGGAGAAGAGATCCCTCTCCTCATCCAGAACCTGCCGGGGCTCTTCTCCCAGGAGGGCCAGAACGCCGTAAAGGAAGATGTCGTCGAAAATGGGAAAGAAGGCCAGAAAGCGAAAGGCCGCCAGGGGCGGGGGGAGGGAAGGCCCGAGCAGGGGAAGCTGGGAGCTGTCGGCGATGAGAACCGGGATTTTTTGGCTGGCGCAGACTCCCATGGGGCCTTCCTCCGGGGAAAAGCTCAAACCGGGAGAAAAAGCCGGGTGTCTTCCGCTCAGGGATTTCAAATGAAGCCGGCCCTGCTGGGGATCCCACAGAAAGAGGGCGCAGAGGGGGAGAGAGAAGTGGTGGGCCAGCATGTCCACCAGGTTCTTCAGCCGCCGGTCCACTTCGACCGGGGCGTTGGAGAGCTCGATGACCCGGGACAGGATCTCGAAGGCTTTCATGGCTTTGCCGGAGCTTCTCTCTTTTTGGCCAGAATCTTCTCGTACAGTTTCACATACTCCCGAGCCGACTGCCCCCAGGAGAAATCCTGGGCCATGGCCCGGACCATGATCTTTTCCCAGACCGGTCGATTCCGGTACACCTGAAGGGCGCGCTTAATGGCCTCCAGAAGGCAACGGGGAGTGTAGTCGATGAATTTAAACCCCGTGCCCTCTTCGGTGAGGGGGTTAAAGTCCTGGATGGTGTCGTCCAGGCCGCCGGTGGCCCGGACCAGGGGGATCGTGCCGTACCGGAGGCTGTAGATCTGGTTCAATCCGCAGGGTTCGTATTGCGAAGGCATGAGGAACAGGTCGGCCCCGGCCTCGATTTTGTGGGCCAGGACGTTGTCGAAGGCTATGCGGATCCCCGCCTGGCGGGGATACCTCTGCCCGATTTTCTGGAAGAGCAGGTTGTACTCCTCCTCCCCGGTCCCCAGGAGGACGAATTGGACCCCCATCCCCATCAGATCTTCCATGATCGGGGCCAGAAGGTCGAACCCTTTCTGGTCGGTCAGCCGGGAGATGATCCCCAGGAGGGGGACATCCGGTTCCTCCTTCAGGTAGAATTCCCGCTGGAGGTCCGCTTTGCAGGATTTCTTGCCTCTCAGGTCCGGGGCGTCATATTTCTCTTTGATGAAGGAATCCCCGGCGGGCGACCACTCCTCGTAATCCACCCCGTTCAGGATTCCATAAAGGTCCTCCCTGCGGTCCCGCAAGACCCCGTCCAGACCCTTCCCGAATTCGGGAGTCTGAATTTCTTCCATGTATTTGCGGCTCACCGTGGTCACCGCGTCGGCAAAGACGATCCCCCCTTTGAGGAGGTTCAGCTTTCCGTAATACTCGAGGGCCTGGGGGGTGAACAGCTCCCACCCCAGGTTGGTCAGGTGCAGGTCGTAGTGCCAGAAGAGCCCCTGGTAGCCGATATTGTGGATGGTAAAGATCGAGGCCGCCCGGGCCAGGGCCGGGGACCAGCGATAAAGGGTCTTGAGGTACACGGGAGTGAGCCCCGTCTGCCAGTCGTGGCAGTGGATGATGTCCGGCGTCAGTTCCAGGGCTGTCTCGGCGACGGCGCGGGAAAAGAAAATGAAACGCTCGGCATTGTCTTCGAAATCCCCGCTGGGAGTTCCGTACATCTGGTCCCGGTCGTAATAGGCATCCTGGCGGAGGAGAAGGGCCCGGAAATGGGGGGCCAGGTCCAGGGCATAGACCTGCCCCGATATCACCTTCTGGGAAATGGGAATCTTTAAAATCATTCCTGCGGGCAAGGCGGGAAACCGCCTCTCGTCGATTCCCCGGTACTTGGGAAGAATCAGGTTCACTTCATGACCCATCTGGGCCAGAGCCTTGGGGAGCGCGCCGGCCACATCGGCCAGACCGCCGGTCTTGGCGAAGGGAACCGCTTCCGGGGAAGCAAAAAGGATTTTCATCGTCTCCTCCTCATGGGGCCAGCTCTCGCAGGAATTTGGCGGCCTCTTCGGGGGGCGTGGGATTGATAAAGAATCCGGAGCCCCATTCAAAACCGGCGAACTTGGTCAGCTTGGGAATGATCTCGAAGTGCCAGTGGTAGTATTCCAGGCTTCTCTCGTTGAAAGGCGTGGTGTGCAGGGTGAAGTTGTAAGGGGGAAAGTTCAGGGCCTTCTCCAGCCGCTTCAGGGTCTCCTGGAAGATCCAGGAGAGGGACTGGATTTCATGGACCTGGCATTCCTCGAAGAAAGAACTGTGCCGCTTGGGGAGAATCCAGGCTTCGAAAGGCGAAAAAGACGCGAAGGGGGCGACGGAGATGAATTCGCTGTTCTCCAGCACGATCCGCTCCCCCTGCTGAATTTCCTGGCGGACGATGTCGCAGAAGATGCAGCGCTCCTTGTAGCGGTAATAATCGCGGGCTCCGGTCATTTCTTCCATTACCAGATGGGGGACGATGGGCAGGGCGATGAGCTGGGAATGGGAATGCTCCAGGGTGGCCCCCGCCGCCTCCCCGTGGTTCTTGAAGAGCATGGCGTAGCGGAGGCGGAGGTCCCTCCGTAAGTCCAGGATGCGGTCCCGGTAGGCCCAGAGAACCTCCTCGAAGGCTTTGGGCGCCAGGGTGGACATGCTTTCGTGATGGTGGGGGGTCTCGATGATGACCTCGTGGGCTCCGATCCCGCTCATTTTGTCGTAGAGTCCGACCCCTTCGCGGTTGATCTCCCCTTCCACCCGCAGGGCGGGAAATTTGTTGGGAACGATCCGGAGGCGCCAGCCGGGGCCGTTCCGGGAGCTCCCCTCCTGGCGGAAAGCCATGATTTCCGGCGGCGTCTTTTCCTCGTTCCCCGGGCAGAAAGGGCAGAATCCCTCCTTGGCCTTGACCTTTTGAATTCCGAAATCGGACGGCCTTTTTCCTCTTTCGGTCGAGATGATGACCCACCGTCCGGTAACGGGGTCTTTTCGCAGTTCAGACATTGACTCCTCCTATTCATAAAATACCCTTAAATACCCTTTCGCCACAGAGGTCACAGAGAACACCGAGATTTCTAAAATAAAAAAAACCCCTTCGGATGCCTCCCCACAATAGAAAAAACAATGAAACTTCCTACCCGCATGCCTGGTTCTATGTTCATTTCTTTATGCCTCTGTGAACTCTGTGTCCTCTGTGGCAAATGCATTGCTCCCCTTTTCCCTAGCCGAAGACTTACTTTTCATCCCACCGGACGGATTCCCTCCAGATACAGGTTGATGCCCAGAGTCTTTTTTTCCGTCGGCTTCAGGGAGAAAGGCCAGTGCAGGAGAAGAACCGTTCCCTGGTAAGTTTTCTGCAGCCCGTTTTCCGACTGGGAGACCGTTTCCAGGGGGAACCGCCAGAGCTGCCCCCGGGGGGACAGATCCATGGAGAGTTCGAATCCCACCGATTCATCGCGCAGCCGGATGTGCTCGACCTCCGGAATCGCCCCGGTGGAACAGAGCCGTCGGTCCTCGACCTTCAGGCCGGGAAAGAGAAAGTGCCGCTGCGGGTCTTTCCCCGCCAGGAGGGTGAGATTCAGTTCCACTCCAAACCAGAGTCTGGTCTCGGCCGCTCCCTGATGGGTGATCTCGTATCCCACCTCCAGCTTGGCCTGATCCCGGTAGAAGGTGTAGCGCTTGGAGGTTTCGATGGGCAATTGTCCTTCCCGCCTCCAGAGGCCCCCCTTTCGCCGGAGGAGAACACTCAGAACTCCGGGGCCGTCAAGCTCCTCGATCTCCGCCAGCTCATAGGGCTGATTGACGAAGTCCCCCAGCTCCGGGTACTGACAACGGCGGAATTGATCCAGGGTGGCCCCTTCCCCCAGAAAATGGTCCAGGAAGGAGTACCGGTTGTACCAGTCGTAAAGAAGCGCTTCCTCCACCTCCCGGTTCCTGGCCGGGGAGGATTCCCCCGGGGCGTTGGCCTGATTTTTCTTCAGTTTCCGGTGGTAGGCTTCCGGCCTGCGGGTCAGCACGTTGGTGAGGTTGAACCTTTTGGGCCGATAATCCAGTTCCAGGAGGGCGCCCCCGTAGCCGGGCTTGAGGATAACGCCCAAGTCCGGGCTGGCGACCAGAATTTCAGGTTGAAGGTCTTTATCGAAATCCATGATTTCATACTGCAGGTATTTTCTCCCACCCTTTTCCAGGATCTCCGCCAGGCGTTCGGCGGCGATGAGGTTCTGATACGCGGCGTGGCGGAGGTAATTTAAATGAAGCCCGCCGAAGAGGCCGTGCCAGTAGGCGCAGCTGTCCTGACCCTTCCACAGGGCCTGAAGGGCCGGGGGAGGGGGAAACTCCTTGGGAGAAATGAATCGGGACTGCATGGCCCGGTGGACTTTCTGGCTGACCCGGAGCATTTTCTTGTGCAGGTGATTGGCCTCGGGGTACTTGACCAGAAAATTCTCCCAGATTCCCCCCCGGAGATAAGGGCGGTATTTCTCATACCGGCCTTCCCGTTTCAACTCTTCCAGCAGATCTTCGAAAGCGATGGCCGAAAGGGAGGGGAGGGCCCATTCCATCATCTCGTCGTAGGAAGCGGGGGGAAGGTAGGCTCTCCCCTGGGGGGGAAATTTCTCCAGGTATTCGCTGAAGGTAAGCAGTCGGACCCACTCGCGGTTTTCCTCCAGAGCGAGAATGAATTTTTCCAGCCATTTCTCTTCGTAGACCCAGCGGTGGGTTCCGGGCCAGACTCCGAACTTCTCCCCGTCATCGGCGTAGGTCACCGCCAGGTTTCCCGAATCGGTGGCGTACCGGCGCAGGATGTCAAGCGTTTCCTCGGGGGAGCGGAAGGGGATCGCATACCGCAATCGCTGGTTGATGGGAAACAGGGACAGGGTAAACCCTTCGCATTCGGTGACGTAGTATCCGAAGATGTCTTCCTCGGAAAAGCCGGCGTAGCGGAAGTGAGAGTCGTCCACCAGGGTGTAAATCAGCCCGGTGGAGGCCATCATTTTGGGCAGAAGGGGGGACCAGATCCGCTCGGCCAGCCAGAGGCCCATGGGTCGAGCCCGGAATTTTTCGGCCATATACTGGTTGGAGAGGCGAACCTGGCCGACGGCGTCTTTTTCGGGGATGAAAGGCAGAAGGGGTTCGTAAAAGCCGCCGCTGAGGAGCTCCACCTGGCCCCTCTCCACCAGGGCGCGGACCCGGCTGGAGAAGTTCGGCTGATTCTCCTCGAGCCATTCCAGGAGGGACCCGCTGTAATGCAGGGAGATCCGGAAATCCGGATGCTTTTCCAGAATGCGGAGGAATGGCTCATAAGCCTTTTCCCAGCTCGAAACAAAGACTTCCGGCAGGTTCCCTATGGGCTGGTGGTTGTGCACGGCGAAAAGGAGATTGATCGCTTTCATCGGGCCCCTCAATGGAGATTTTAATAAAGAACCGCTCAAACCCCCGAGCCTGAACTGGTTACTGGTTACTTGTTACGGGTTCCTGGTGAGAGGAATTTTTCTTTAACCAGCAACGAGTAACCAGCCACGCGTTTAAACTTCAGATTTAATTCTAGGCACTCCGAACTTTAGGCACTGATTCATGAATCTCTCCGCCCCCTGGGCCCTCCCCGGGATTTTCAGATCTGCCAGTGGATCGATTCAAAATCCCGGTCGGGGATCGAGAAGGAAAGATACCCGCTGCGGGGATACCGCTCCACCTCGAAATCCCCTTTTTGGACCTGGACAAAAAATTGGATTCTTTCCTGCGGCTGAAACCCAAGTTCCCGAAAGGGAATGGAGAGCTCCAGGATTTTCCCCGCTCCCAGGTGGGTCGATCGACCTTTCGGAACAAGCCCGTCGCCTTCCCGGAGGTACAGATCATAGTAAGGTGTTTCTCCTCCAGAGAATTTGAGGGGAAAAATGACTTGCCATTCCCGCGGCTGGAAGAAATGGATGTTGAACCGCAATCCCTGGAGGGGGTCTTTCTTCCTCCAGATGGGGTCGATCCGGAAATAAAGCCGTTCCGGGTCAAAGCCGTAATAAAACCCCGAGAGAAAGCCCTCCCCCCGGTACATGGAACCGCCCGTGGTTTTGGCCGAGAAGTAGCCCGCTTCGCGCCATTCGTAGAAGTGAGTGACCTGCCCGTCGAGGGATGGGGAGATGAATCCCAGAGGCTCCAGGGTGGGTTTTACCTCGTGGGCGGTGGAGATGGGGTTTTTCAGGTAGCCGGGGATTTCCGTGCCCAGCAAGAGATGCACGTTGCCCAGGTGCATGCGGAACAGGCGGTCGAATTCCTCGTCATGGTCGCTGCTGAAGTCGTCTCCGAACCACCAGAACCAATCGCTTCCCTCGGCGATGTAGATCTCTTCCCAGGCCAGGTCTTTTTTCTCCGGGTTGCTGGCGGAGTCCCGGGAAGCGGCCTTTTCCAGGAATCCCCGGGTCCGTTTCAGGCAGTTCCAGGCCAGGTTATCCTCCGGCTGGCCGATCCAGATCCGGAAGTTCTGATCGATCCAGGATCCGGTATGGAGGGCATCCAGCGTGTCCCGGGGTGGGTGGGTTTCCAGAAATTCCCCGATTTTGACCGTCTTCAAAACGGTCTCCCGGGAAAGTGTTTCATAAAGCCTGCTCAGAAAAGCCTGCCCCCCATCGGGATAGTATTCCCAGGGATTCTCCCCGTCCAGGGCGATCAGGACGAAGGCGTCCCCATTGCGGGACTGGAAATGAGCGATATTTTTCAGGTGGGTCAAAAGGTCATGGACGGAAGCCTGCGGCTCGTTCTTGGAGTAGGTGAAACCGATGAGGTCCGAGAGGTTTCGATCCCGGAAGACCATGAGCACTTCGGATTCCTGGAACCGGACTCGATAAGGCCGGTAGAGGGCCGGACGGCCCGCCTCCGCGGGCAAGGACTTGAACAGGATCCCCTCATCCGAAGCCATCCAGCGGATTCCGGCCCGTCGAGCGAGGGGAATCATTTCCGGGCAGACGGACCCTTCCGACGGCCACATGCCGGAGGGGCGGGCGGCGAAGGTTTTTTCATAAAAGGCGACGGCTTTCTGTATCTGCGCCTCCGCATCCTCGGGATGGGAGAAGGAGCCCGGCAGGGCCGCTCGGGGCATGGCCCGGGAAGCAAAGGACCAGTCCATCAGCAGGGGAAGAATCGGATGATAGAAGGGGCTGACGGTGATTTCCACCTGTCCCCGGGATAAGAGTGACCGGTAGAGGGGAATCAGTTTGCGGATGGCTTCCTGCTGGGTATTGAGCAGGGAGGCTTTCTCCTCTTCGGTGAACCCTCTCCCTTTCTTAATCAGCTCGCGGAGGCTCTCCTTCTCCCGGCGGATCCGGTACCCCGTCCAGGTGAGGTTGAACCACACCTGGAGGTCGCGGAAGTCCTGCGGGGTAAATTTCGGGAGGAGTTCATCCAGGCGGTATTCAGGGACTTTGAGCCCCCTTTTTTTGAGGAGGTCCCAGTATCCCGGGTAGGGCTTGACCATGTTTTCCCAGTAACACATGAAAAAATTCGCCAGGATGAACTTCTTCTCTTCCGGAGAAAGATCTTCGGCCGGCCGGCGGGAGTATTCCAGGAAGACATCCTGGGCCTCTCCCCCGGCGTAGTCGTTCAACTGCCGGATCAGGGAGGGGACCAGGTTAAAAGTCTGGCGGATGGCCGGGTAGTCCTCCAGCAGGGAGATCATGTCGTAGTAGCCCTTGAGAGCGTGAAGGCGCACCCAGGGAAGGGAATACTCCCCCGTCAGCGGATTCCGGTAATAAGGCTGATGCATGTGCCAGAAGAAAGCTACGTGAAGCATATCCCCTCGAGAATCAAAAATGATTATAACAAATCCCGAAAGGGAAACAACAAAAACAAGTCTCAGGTCACAGGTCACAGGTCGCGGGTCTCAAGCCCCAGAATCCCAACGTGCGGCCTGCGACTTGCGACCAGGGACTCGAATCCTGCGTCCTGAAACTTGCAACTGGTTTTTTGCCAAGAAGTTGTGATATTTTTATCTAGCGCATCGGTTCCTAAGGAGCGAGAAATGGAGAAAGCGGATTACGACCTGATCATCGCCGGAGGAGGGCCGGCCGGCCTGACCGCGGGTCTGTATGCTGCCCGGGCAAGGCTTCAAACCCTCCTCGTCGAGAAGATGGCCCCGGGAGGACAGGCCGCCACGACTTTTCACATCGAGAACTATCCCGGTTTTGCCCAGGGGATATCGGGGCCGGACCTGGCGCAGGCCATGGTGGACCAGGCGAAACGGTTTGGCCTGGAAGTAACCTATGGGGAAGTGAAAGGGCTGGGCTCGCGGGAGCCGTTCTGGGAACTGGAGGTTGAAGACCGGAAAGTGTCCGCCAAAGCGGTGATCGTGGCCACCGGAGTCGAACCGCGGAAACTGGGAGTTCCTGGGGAAGAAACCTTGCGCGGAAGAGGGGTCTCCTATTGCGCCACCTGCGACGGGCCTTTCTTCAAGGACCAGGATATCGGGGTCATCGGGGGAGGGGATTCGGCGGTGGAAGAAGCTCTCTACCTCACCCGATTTGCCAGACGGGTTTACCTGGTTCACCGGCGCGACGCGCTGCGGGCAGAGAAGATCATTCAGGAACGGGCTTTAGAGAATCCCAAAATCGAAATTCTCTGGGATACGGTGGTGACCAGGGTAGTGGGGGATTCAGGAGTGGAAGGCCTGGAGCTGCAGAATGTGAAGACCAAAGGCACCCAATCCCTGAAGGTTGGAGGAGTCTTTTTTTACGTAGGGTGGCTGTCCAACACGGGATTCCTCAAGGGGACCTTGAATCTGGACGACCAGGGATACGTTTTGACCGACGATACCATGGCCACCTCGGCGGTAGGCGTCTTTGCCGCCGGGGATGTGCGGAAAAAACTCCTGCGCCAGATCGCCACCGCCGTGGGCGATGGGGCGATGGCTGCTTTCGCCGCGGAAAGATATATTGAATCACGAAAATGGCCGTAGAAAAGATGGGGGGAAGGATTTCAACTTGAGAATTCTGGTCACCAACGACGATGGCATCCAATCCGAGGGACTCCTAATCCTGGCCCGGGCGCTGGAGAAGATCGCCGAAGTCTGGGTGGTCGCTCCGGACCGGGAACAGAGCGCCGTGGGCCACGCCCTGACCATGGGCCGCCCCCTGCGGAAGAAGAGGATGAAGGCCCTGGGCCCCCGTTATTTCGCCGTCAACGGAACACCCACCGATTGTGTTCTTCTGGGGGCCCATAAGATTCTCCCCGGGAAGCCGGACCTGATCGTCTCGGGAATCAATAAAGGGGAGAATCTGGGCGACGACATCACCTACTCGGGGACCGTTTCCGCGGCCATCGAAGGGACCATTCTGGGAATTCCCTCTTTCGCCGTTTCCCTGGTGGCGAGGAGAAATTTCAATTTTACCCATGCGGCCTCCTTTTCCGTCCGGCTGGCCAGGAATCTTCTGCGCTATGGCCTTCCCAAGAACACGCTGCTGAATGTGAACGTCCCGGGGAACAAGAAACCCGGATCCCGGCAAATAACCCGCATGGGCAAACGGATCTACGGGGACTCGGTGCAGGAAAAGATGGATGCCTGGGGGAAAAAATACTATACCATCGGGGGAAACGATCCGGGGTATGCGGATACGGAAGATTCCGATTTCAAAGCCATCGCCCGGAATTCGATCTCCATCACCCCCCTGCATCTGGACTGGACCAACTATGCGTCCTTCGAGACGCTCTTAAAACGGAGAATCTGAAGCTCTTTCAGACCGGGAAAAATGAAGGAAACCCAAAAGGGGCAACCGGGGGCTCTGGATTACACCCGGGCCCGGGAAAAGATGGTCCAGGAGCAAATCATCGACCGGGGCATCAAGGACCAAAGAGTCATCGAGGCGATGCGGAAAATGCCCCGGCATCTTTTCGTTCCCGACGCCCTTCTCGGGAGGGCCTACGGGGACACGGCCCTGCCCATTGGGGACGGACAGACCATCACCCAGCCGTATATGGTAGCCTACATGAGCGAGGCCCTGGGTCTTCGGGGAAGTGAAAGAGTCCTCGAGGTGGGCACCGGCTCCGGGTACCAGGCCGCAGTCCTGGCCTGCCTGGCCGAACGGGTTTATTCGGTGGAGAGGATTCGCTCCCTTCTGGAGCGGGCCAGGAAGACCCTGGACCGGATCCATTGTCATAACGTGGTAACCAAGCTCTCCGACGGCAGTTACGGGTGGCGGGAGGAGGCGCCTTTTAACGCCATCCTGATCACCGCCGGAGCTCCTTCCTTACCCCAGCCCCTGGTGGACCAGCTCAAAACCGGAGGAACCATGGTCATTCCGGTGGGCGAGCGGAACAACCAGAGGCTCATCCGCGTCCGCAAGCATTCCCGGGGCTTTTCCCAGGAAGATCTGCTGGAGTGCAATTTCGTTTCCCTGGTGGGGGAATTCGGCTGGGCCAAAAGGGAGAAGTGGAGCCCGTACTGAATGCGGAATTCGGAATGCGGATTGCGGGATAAAAGAGGCCGTTTTTTTAATCCGCAATCCGAAATCTGAAATCCGAAATAGGTTGAATCTTTCTGCCCCATTCCCCGGCCTTCGCCAAAATCTCTTCCTCGTCCAGGGTCAAGAGCCTCCGGTTTTCCATGACCGGTTTTCCGTCGATGATCACGTCCCGCACGTCGGCTCCGGTGGCGGAATAGACTAGCTGAGAGACCAGGTTGTACACCGGCTGGAGGTGGGGCCGGTTTAACTCCAGAACGATCACATCGGCCTTCTTGCCCGCCTCCAGAGACCCGATCTCCTTCTCCATCCCCAGGACCCTGGCCCCTCCCAAGGTGGCCATCTCCAGGACCGTCTGCGACGGCATCACCGTGGGGTCCAGCCGGTGCACCTTGTGGAGTTTGGCCGCCGAGTCCATCTCCTGGAAGAGGTCCAGGTTGTTGTTGCTGGCACAGCCGTCCGTGCCCAATCCCACGGCGACTCCCCGGGCCAGGAGGTCCGGCACCGGGGCCACGCCCGAGGCCAGCTTCATGTTGGACTCGGGATTGTGGACCACCCGGACCTTTCTTCGGGCCAAGAGATCCATCTCCTCTTCGGTGAGCCAGACGCAGTGACAGGCGATGAGAGGGGAAGATAGCAGACCTATATTTTCCAAATGATCTAAAGGCCTTCGGCCATATTTCTTCATAACTTCTTTAACTTCACTTCGAGTCTCGGAAAGATGAGTAATCAGGGGCACCCCGTACCGGTCCGCCAGGTTTCGACACTCTTTCAGCAGGTTGGGGGAGCAGGTGTAAACCGTGTGGGCAAATATTGCGGGTTTTATCAAGTTAGAACCGGAAAAATCTTGGATAAATTTTTTTATCCGTTTGATCGATTCGGCGGGCGATAGGGAATCCGGGGTGGGGAAGTCCAGGATTCCCTGGGCCATAAGACCCCGCATTCCCGACTGGAGCGCGGCCCGCGCAGCCTGATCTTCGAAAAAGTATCCGTCGGAAAAGGTGGTGGTTCCTGACCGGACCATCTCCGCGCAGGCCAGAAGAGTCCCCCAGTAAACAAACTCTCCGTTTACCCATTTCCCCTCGGCCGGGAAAATGTGTTCTTCGAGCCATGTCTTTAGAGGAAGATCGTCGGCTAATCCCCGAAAAAGAGCCATGGGGGCATGGAGATGGGCGTTGATCAATCCCGGCATGGCCACGCATCCGGTCCCGTTTATTCTCTTTTTCGCCGGATGGGGTGGAGGATCCCCTTTTCCGAGGGCCAGGATTTCAGGCCCCCGAATCGCCAGCCATCCATGCTCGATAAAATGAGCGCGGTCGGGGAGGGGGAGAAGGCTTACATCATGGATGAGAATATCCCAGGCTAAATTTTCCCTCACCGCAACCCTCACCACCTCAGAATATCTTAATGCCCATTGTTTTTTTAACTTCCTCCGCCGGGGGACTCACAGCGTTTGGCATTTCCGGGATGCTGGAGTCGTGGCCCGGGGGCAAGGATCTTGTGCGCAAAAAGCATCGGCCGTTTGGATTTCGGATTTCGAATTGCGGATTTCGGATTTTGGGTTTTTCTTTTTCAATCCGCATTCCGCAATCAACAATTCGCAATTCCGCTGGCCCGCCCGTTCCATGAAATAAAAAATGCCTCATGGTTTTTACGCACAAGATCCTTGCTCCCGGGCCTGGCACCCGATCAAAGGCCACCTTCAGGTGGCCCCCAGTTGAATCCGCTTTGAGCGGTTCACGGTTTTCAAGCCTCCGGCTCTGCCGGAGGTCATGACTTTGCGCACTTAAGACACTTTTCCCTGGATCCTCTGAAGGATATTTTCTTTGATCTCCTGCATTTTTTCGAGGATTTGGCCTTCATCCAGGGTGAGCAGTCTCCGGTTTTCCATGACCGGTTTTCCGTCGATGATCACGTCCCGCACGTCGGCTCCGGTGGCGGAATAGACTAGCTGAGAGACCAGGTTGTACACCGGCTGGAGGTGGGGCCGGTTTAACTCCAGAACGATCACATCGGCCTTCTTGCCCGCCTCCAGAGACCCGATCTCCTTCTCCATCCCCAGGACCCTGGCCCCTCCCAAGGTGGCCATCTCCAGGACCGTCTGCGACGGCATCACCGTGGGGTCCAGCCGGTGCACCTTGTGGAGTTTGGCCGCCGAGTCCATCTCCTGGAAGAGGTCCAGGTTGTTGTTGCTGGCACAGCCGTCCGTGCCCAATCCCACGGCGACTCCCCGGGCCAGGAGGTCCGGCACCGGGGCCACGCCCGAGGCCAGCTTCATGTTGGACTCGGGATTGTGGACCACGCGGACCTTTCTTCGGGCCAAGAGATCCATCTCCTCTTCGGTGAGCCAGACGCAGTGACAGGCGATGAGAGGGGAAGAGAGCAGGCCTATATTTTCCAAATGATCTAAAGGCCTTCGGCCATATTTCTTCATAACTTCTTCAACTTCGCCCTGATTCTCGGAAAGATGGGTGATCAGCGGAGTCCCATACCGGTCCGCCAGGCTCCTGCACTTCTTCAAGAGATCGGGAGAACAGGTGTAAAGAGCGTGCGGCTCTATGGCAATAGTAATCAGAGGGTCCTTCTGCCAGTGCTTGATCAGGGACTCGGTGAACTCCAGTCCTCTTTCGATCGGGCCGTAATGGGGAGAGGGGAAATCATAGAGCACTTCGCCGACAACGGCCCTGATTTTCGCTTTTTTGGCCGCCTCGGCAACCCGGTCCTCGAAGAGGTACATGTCGCAGAAGGTGGTGGTCCCGGAGCGGATCATCTCGGCGCAGGCCAAAAGGGTGGACCAGTATACTTGGTCTCCGTCCGATTTGGCTTCGGCCGGGAAGACAAATTGGGTCAGCCATTCCATGAGGGGAAGATCGTCGGCCATGCCCCGGTAGCAGGTCATGGCCGCATGGGTATGAGCGTTCACCAGCCCGGGCATGATTAAGCAATTATGAGCATCGATGGTCTTAGGGGCTTCATAAAGGTTTTCTATCTCCGGGGTCTTCCCCAGTGCCGCTATCCTGCGCTCAGAGATGGCGACAGCCCCATTGGTGACGGGAAGGGCCCCTGGAACCAAGGTCAAAAGAATTCCATTCGTTACGAGTAAATCCGCTTTTCGCTTTTTTTTTCTATTCCGCATTCCGAATTCCACATTCCGCATTCGCTTCATCCCGCATTCCCCGTTCTGAACTCCGCATTCCGCCCTGCACTACATTGAGTGCAGGGCGCATTCCTCGTTTAAATGATTCCGAACTTCCCCGGGCGCGGTCACCGCGCCCCTACATTCCGTAATCCGCATTCCGAATTCCGCATTTTCTATAGTTTTTTCATGACCCCTTCCACGATCTTCACCATCTTCCTTCCGGCCACTGCGGCATTTTTCAGAATATCTTTCAGGGTAGCCGGCTGCATACAGTCGGGGAGATTGATGTTGGAAATGGCCGAAAGCCCCAGGATCCGCAGGCCGCAGTGAACCCCCACGATCACCTCGGGGATGGTGGACATTCCCACCGCGTCGGCTCCGATCAGGCGCAGAAAGCGGGTCTCTGCCGGGGTCTCCAGGCTGGGGCCGGCAATCCCTACATACACCCCTTTTTGCAGTTTGATCTTCTCCCCGGCGGCCGCCTGCTCGGCGGCCCGGATCAACTCGCGGTCATAGACAGCGACCATGTCGGGAAAGCGCGGGCCGAAAGGATCGAGGTTGGGGCCGATCAAGGGGTTCTGGCCGGTCAGGTTGATGTGGTCGGAGATCAACATGACGTCCCCGGGGGAAAATAGAGGATTGAGCCCGCCGGCGGCATTGGAAATGATCAGGATCTCGATTCCCAGCCTCTTCATCACCCGGACCGGAAGGGTGATGCTTGGGAGGGAATATCCCTCGTAATAGTGGGCCCTTCCCTGCATGATCACCGCATCCTTCCCGGCCAGGCGGCCAAAGAGGAGACGGCCCGCATGTCCCTCGACCGTGCTCACGGGAAAATGGGGGATTTCGTCGTAGGCCAAGGATTCCCTCACGGAGATCTTATCCACCAGCTTCCCCAGGCCGGTTCCCAGGATGATCCCCACCCGGGGTTTCATCTTTACCCGTTTGGAGATGGATCGGTAAGATTCTTCGATTTTCTGCAGGGCTTGTTTCATGAAAGAGCTCCTTTGAGCGGCTTCGGTACGGCCGGAATATTAGCATAAAAGAGTGGGCCTGTGGCAGGATAAAAATCAATTTAAGAGACAGACTTATCCCTCCATTAATTCCCTTAAGGTAAATTCCCGGCACTGCCTGTGGACTCACAGTTTTTGACATTTCCCGGGTGCCTGGCTCGTGGCCCGGGTGCAAGGGCCTGGTGCTCAAAAAGCATCGGCCCAGTTATTTCAGATTTCGGATTTCGAATTTCGGATTTTGGAGTTTTCTTTTTCAATCCGCATTCCGCAATCCACATTCCGCAATTCTGGAAGCCCGCCCGGACCGATGAAAGAATCCGTGCCTCATCATGCCGAGAAGCACGGCCTTGCCCCCGGGCCGGGCAAGGCCTCCAAGCTATGGACATTGATCTGATTTCTGGAAAGTGAAAGGGGGCAAGTTCCTGAAATCGCTTGACAGCCGACAACGACCTTCGGTATTTTTGTTAAGAGGGGGAAGGAAGCCTCGGGAAGACTTTCCAGGGGCAGCGGGAAGAGTTTAGCCATCTAACTAAACCCGGAAATGGGGACGAAATGAAAGCAGAAAACGGACCGATTCGAGATCCCGCCGGTCAAAGGCCGGTGGATGTCCTGCAACAGTTTGTCGACGTTTTTGCCGGCAAGGGATGGCTTAACCAGGGGCTCCGCATCCTCTACCAGGAGAGAAGATACCGGGTTTTCTGCAGCGAGGAGGAATTCATTGCCCAGCGGATCAACGACAACTGCGGCGTCTCCTGGGGCTTTCCCTGCTGGGCGGTTTGTATTGTCACCCAGGATCAAATCATCGAGGATTCCCACATGTCGGGTTTCGCATCGATGGAACCCGGCGTTCATGATTGGTTGCGTTGCCTCGCCGGGGGGGATTTCCAAATCCTTTGAGAGATCGAACCTCATGAAAATCATCGTGTCCGGGTCCCTGGCCTACGATCGAATCATGGATTTTCCGGGATATTTCAAGGACCACATCATTCCCGAAAAGATCCATGTTTTGAATGTCTGCTTTCAAGTGAACGACATGAAGGAGAAATTCGGGGGTACGGCCGGGAATATCGCTTACGCCCTCAACCTGATGGGGCAAAAGCCGCTCATCTCCGCCACGGTCGGCCGGGATTATCATCGCTACTTCGAATGGCTGGAGAAGAACGGGATCTCCACCGAAAACATCCGCACCATCGAGAATGAATTCACCGCCAGCGCCTATATAACCACCGACCAGGCGGACAACCAGATCACCGGGTTTCACCCCGGGGCCATGAAATATTCTTCCTCTTTGGATTTCGACAAACTCGACCCCCGCGAGACCCTGGTGATCGTCTCTCCCGGCAATCTTGAGGACATGGTGAAATACCCGGAGGCCTGCAAAGCCAGGGGGATCGACTATATCTTTGACCCGGGGCAGTCCCTGCCCATGCTGGCGGAAAAAGATCTGGTCCAGGCCCTGGAAGGGTGCCGGATTCTGATCGCCAACGATTATGAACTGGACCTGATTCTGGTCAAAACCGGGATGAATAGAGAAGCCTTGCTCAAGCGGGCCGCGGCGGTCATCGTCACCCTCGGAGAACTGGGCTCGCGGCTCTTCACCCCGGGCGGCGAAATATGCATTCCCGCTGCAAAACCGAAGACGGTAAAGGACCCCACGGGGGCAGGCGATTCTTACCGGGGCGGGCTCATCAGCGGTCTGGTGCAGGGCATGGCCATCGAGCAGTGCGCCCGTATGGGGAGCGTGTGTGCTTCCTTTGCCGTCGAGTGTTACGGCACTCAGGAATACCGCTTCAGTTTCGAGGAATTCAACGAGAGGTTCAACGGGGTCCGGGGATAAATTCCTGTTTTACCCCAAACCTTCCAATTCATGATGGAGGTCGGCGAGCCCTTTGAGACGGACCTCCGTGCACCGAGCCCCTTTCCACCGGCCCTCCGATCCCGATTCGGGGGATCCTGCAGATGCCCTTCGGTCCTTTCCATCCGCGAATCCTTGCTTTTTGCCCCCGGGTTTGATAAACCATTTTCGTAACACTTTAGCTCTTTGAATGGATTAACTGTTAAGCTTTCTGAAAAGATATCCCAGAAATCCCCCCTTCGCCCCCCTTTTCTAAAGGGGGGTTGGGGGGATTTCAGCGGTGGATTTCCCAAACGATATAGCTTGGCAAAATTTGAATATTTTTCAGGTTAAGGGCATGGAAAACCTCGATACCTGTTCCCATAAAGGGGACAGATTTATCCGCCCAGCAATTTGATTTGATTTTCAAACGACTAAGTTGATACCCATTTTCAATGCCCGAAGAGGTAAAACGCCATGGAAATCGTGGAAACGGATGTTTTAGTCATCGGCGGGGGAGGGGCAGGGATGAGGGCCGCCCTCGCCGCCAGGGAGAAAGGGGCCGAAGTGCTTCTGGTCTCCAAAACTCCCCTTGGGAAATCCACCTGCACCTATCTTTCAGGGGGAGCGTTTTCCCTGGCAGTGGAAGGAATGTCCAGGGAGACGCATTTTAAGCATACCCTCCAGGCGGGGAAGGGGATTAACGACCCGGAGTTTGTGAAGATCCTTGTGGAGGAGGCTCCGGAACGGGTTCGCGAGCTGGAACGTTTCGGGCTGAAGGGGGCCTGGAGAAAGGGACGCTTCGCCTGCCTGGGCAAGGCCCCCAGCTGGGGAGCCCCCCTGACCGAGGCCCTGGCTGATTCTGCGAGGGAACGGGGCATCGGCGAGAAGCCCTGGGTCATCATTTTTGATCTTCTGGCCGAGGAAGGAAAAATAAAAGGGGCCCTGGGCTTCGAATTCCGAAGGGGGGTGCCCATCGCCTTTCTGAGCAAGGCGACGGTCCTGGCCAACGGCGGGGGAGGGGCCCTTTATCCCCGGAATGATAACCCGGTTCGCACCACCGGAGACGGGTATGCTTTGGCCTTTCAGGCGGGCTGCCGGCTCAGAGACATGGAGTTTGTCCAGTTCATACCGATCGGACTGGCCGAAGAGGGCAGTCCCGGCTTTTTGCTCGCCCCCTCTTTCGCGGATACGGGAAGGGTCGTAAACTCATCGGGAGAGGATGTGCTGGAAAAATACCAGATTGTGGACCAACCCGTGGCGGTCCGTTGCCGGGACACTTTTTCTCAGGCCATTATTAAAGAGGAAGAGCGGGGGGAAAAAGTCTACCTCGATTTGAGAGCCCTGGGCGACGAAGACTGGCCGAAGGACAACATCGCCATGAGCCAGAAGCGAATGCTCCGGGACCGTTTCTCCTGTTCGAATAGAATCCTCCGGATTTCCCCCACCGTGCATTTCTTCATCGGGGGGGTCTCCACCGAACCCGACGGGGAAACGGAACTCCCCGGGCTCTTCGCCGCCGGGGAAGTGGTGGGCGGGCTGCACGGCGCGAACCGAATGGGCGGGAATGCCCTGAGCGAGATCATCGTCTTCGGATACCGAGCGGGGACAGCGGCGGCGGAACGGGCCTTGACCGGGAAACAGTCCGGAGCGCCGGAGTCTTTGATTCAATCCCGGTGGCAGGGGTTCCTGAAAAAATGGAAGAGCAACGGGAAAGGACTCACTCCGAAAGCCTTGCGGAAACGAATGGGGGAGATCCTCTGGAATCAAGGAGGAATTCTCAGAGAAGAGAAAGGATTGCGGGCCGGCCTGGAGGAATTGAAAAAGATGAAAGCCGAAGACCTCCCCTGGGCCGCATCGGAGACCCCGAAGGAGATTCTGGAAAAGATTGAGGTGGACAATGGCCTTTGGGTCTCGGAAATGATCCTTAGCAGCGCCCTCCTGCGCCGGGAGAGCCGGGGGGCCCACTACCGGAAGGACTTCTCGGTCAGGGACGACCGGAATTGGAAGGGGAACATTTTTTTAAAAAAGTCAGGGCAAGGGATGACCCTCACCTTCCACCCCCTCCCGGGAAAATCCTCTTGAAACCCCGCCCGGGCATGTTAGTATAAAAAAGCAGGGAGCAGAGAGCAGAGAGCAGAGAGCAGAGAGCAGAGAGTATATAAAAACCTGCCAAGCGGATGATTAGATCAAGCAACGAGTAACCAGCAACCAGCAACTGTTTTTTGAAACTTAAGGCACTTGAGTGCACTTGAGCGCACTTAAGGCACTTTTATTTTTCGCCCCCGTAGCTCAGGTGGATAGAGCAAGGGATTCCTAATCCCTGCGCCGCGTGTTCGAGTCACGCCGGGGGTACCACTCTTCTTCCTAACAATCAAACTGCCAGGCGGTGGCCTTTAGCCATCCGCTGCAGCGAAAGGTCAGGCGCTTTGCAGTTCAAATACTTTCACTTCAGATTCGATCCGGCCTTTGAACTTGTCCTTCTGCACCTCTAAATCGTATCTTGCCTGGAGGTTCAACCAAAATCGTTCGGAAAGGTTGAAATAACGGGATAGTCTCAATGCCGTATCCGCAGTGATGGAACGCTTGCCGTGAACGATTTCGTTTATGCGGCGCGCCGGAACATTGATGTCCTTGGCCAATTTATACTGACTGATATTCAGTGGCTTCAAGAATTCCTCCATAAGAATTTCACCCGGGTGGATGGGCGCAAGCACTTTTGTCTTCATAGTAATACCCTCCTAATGGTAATCCGCGATTTCAACTTCATAGGCATCCCCCTCTGACCAGCGAAAACAGATGCGCCACTGGTCATTGATGCGGATGCTGTGTTGCCCTTGGCGATTACCTGTAAGTTTCTCCAGCCGGTTCCCTGGCGGAATACGCAAATCTTCTAACCTCTCCGCTGCATCGAGTAAGAGCAGCTTTCGTAGAGCTATGCGGTGGATATCAACAGAGAATCGAGGCGACTGTGGGCGCAAAAAGAGCTTTTCGGTTTCTCTAGATTGGAAGCTCTTTATCATAAACGCATAATAACGAGAAACGTTATTATTGTCAAGCGTTATTAT
>Ga0315285_10001322_pt1 | contig 26005 bp, 27 predicted proteins | sample YL17G09_36_MG_FD_203698 | JGI IMG/M metagenome (GOLD analysis project Ga0315285, IMG submission 203698) | Sediment microbial communities from Yellowstone Lake, YNP, Wyoming, USA - YL17G09_36 | ecosystem: Environmental > Aquatic > Freshwater > Lake > Sediment | place: USA: Wyoming | collected... | reverse complement strand
ATTCTCCCCATAATTCCCAATCCAGTAAAAGAATTAAGCTCCCATCGTACCTTATCGTTTTTAGCATCGTTACAAGACCAGATAACGCCATTTTTGGTTCTTGTCAATGCATGATGACGTAAAGCTAGTGATAATGATGCAATTTCTCCAGTTTTTGTATCTCCCATTAACCAATCATTTGCCATAAGCCCATTGTTTTTTTTCAAAAAATAATTCACCATTTCATCAATGCTATCTGAATATTGGATAGCTTTACGAGCTCGAATAACAATTGGATCTCCAAATCTGCTCCAAGGTCCAGGTGGATCAAGAGTTGTTTCCATTAAAATCATCCCTGCATCATTCTGATAAAAATCTTCGTCACTCCAGATTAGACCTGGAGATGTACTAATAAGCATTCTGTAACCTTTTATTGGTTTAATATCAAGCAACACGTTCCATCGTTCTGAAATATAGTTGTGCCACCAATTTTCTTTTTTAGGAAGATCACCAAATGTAGAGTGTGCAGCAACAATTCCTCCATCAGTTGTACTATCACCAGTGGCTAAAAAAGCACTACACTTTCCAATATGTTGTTCATTTAATGAAGAAATACCAGTTGTTAAAAGCTTGTAGATTTTCATTGCCCACCAACTATCCCCCATTTTAAATGGATATACTGACATTCTTCTAAATCTAGATAGTGATTCATACATTTCATTAAGTGTTAAAATATCCTTATAATTAACTAAAGTCCCGTCGATCTTACCTCCTTGTGCTGCTACTCCATCTGCAATGCCTTTGATCTCCTGTTTATATTCTAAAGGATATTTATTCCAAAAAAGTCTAACAGCATCAAATTTATGTACTTTCCAAGACCCTTTTTGTGGAAATATATTAATCCATCTCTGTATCATATCAACAATTTCATCTGCTAGAAGATATCCATGTTGATACCCTCGTTCATATGGGTCACCTTCAATATGTAGATAAATCCAACCATTAATGTTATAACGATATCCCTTTTTGTAATTCTCAGAACTTATGATATCCGATGTATTTTGATTTTCATCTGCAAAAATACTTGTAGAAAATGTCGGAAGAGTTAAAGTTATAACTAATATAATACAGTATAATTTTTTCATATATATTAAATATATATATGTATTATAATATATAAAAATATTTACAAACAGCTTTTTCTGCATAAAGAACATATAAATCAGGGAAATATTTTTAGAAAATAAGAAGGAAAACAATGTTAAAAGACATTAAAAATAAAAGAGAATATCGGCAAAAAATGAATGAAACAATAATTAATAGTAATAATAAAAATATAAAACGATTTTTTACTCTTGATAGTAGAGTATATGATTCTGGCGCACTTGATTGAAAAACAAAAGAGCTGATGGGTCTTGTTGCCTCAACGGTATTAAAATGTAACGATTGTATTTTTTATCATCTTGATCAATGTAATAAACAAGGAGTCACTGATGAAGAACTCTACGAAGCAATAAACATTGCACTTATTGTAGGTGGATCAATAACTATTCCACATATACGTTTTATATTTGATATGTGGGAACAATTGAAAAAATCCTAAACCTCTTTTTACTTTAGATGAAAAACATACCTAGTCGGAATTCTTTTTTTCTTACCAGTCCAATAACCACAATTAGGGCATCTAAACTCTATTGTTACTTCCCCACCCCAGATTGTAAGATTTTTAACTCGTTTTAAGGTTCCTCTGCAAACAGGGCATCTTATCATTAATTTGTTTGGATCTCCCTCACGAGTATGAATCTCAAGTTTTATAAAATCACTATTTATTGCAATATTTCTAAGTCTACTACCAGTAATTCCAAATTTTTTTTTATTTGTGTCAAGTTCTTTTATAACAAGATCTTTTAACCTGTTCTGCGATTGTACAGTTCGAAATTTTTTTAAAACTTCTATAAGAGCAACTTTAATCTGATCATTAGAAGGTATATGATAACTCATGACAATAATAGAATCCAGTTATTGCTTAAAACCTTTTAGAGCATTATAGTATTGAGTAAATCGGTTCTACTAACAATACCTACTAGTTTACCATTTTCAATAAGAGGTAAAGCACCTAAGTTTTTCTTAAGCATTATTTTTGCTGCATCACAAGCAGTCATATTTGGTTCGGTCCATACGACAGGTATTTTCATAACATCTTCAACAAGTAGTTCATCGAGTCTGTGTTTCTGCTGACCAAGTGAGTATGATTTTTTTATATTTGCTAGCGCAAATACTATTTCATTATCAGAAATCATTCCAACAAGCTTTCCATTATCAACAACTGGTAACCTTGCAATGTCTTTATCGATCATTATTCTTCTAGCATGTATCACTCTATCACCAGGCGAAACCATAAAAAGATTTTTCTTCATTATTTCTCTGATTTGTTTTTTACTATTTACAAGTGGTAAAAGATCTGCTTTAGTAATAACACCTACAAGATTATCATTTTCTACAACACAGAGTATTGTAGGTCCAGGTTTACCAACATCCTTCAAAATTGTTTTAATCTCTGTATCTGGAGAAATACACTCAATATTTTTATCGATTACAGAAGATGCATGTAGACGCGAAGCAGGAATACCTTTCTTATGTATTGATCCAAGTTTGTATGTAATGATATTATCAGTAACCATACCAATAAGTTTTTTATTCTCAAAAACAGGAATCTTTGTTATCTCGTGTTTTTTCATAAGATTAAGAACATGATTAAGACTTACATCTTTATCAATAGTTATTACATTTTTTGTCATAAAATCTTGTACTTTCATTTTATTCCATCCTGTTAGATTGAATAAATATCAAAGTTTATTCATATTTAAGGGCATCTATACAATCCTCACAGAGGAGGCGACCATCAATATTTTTTAAACTAGAAGATAGCATTCCGCAATCTTCGCATTTTCCAGAAAAAATCTGCTTTTCAAAGTATAATTCATCTCTTACAGTTATATCATACCATTCTCGTGATATTTCATGAAGAATCGGAGACATCCTTGAAATATCTTTTTGTGTTATTATACCTATTAGTTCATTATTTTCTATTACAGGTAGTCTTCTTACATTACATTTACCCATTGTTTTCACTGCTTCATCTAATGTGACATATGGGTCAATTACTATAATTGGTGTACTCATCACTTCTTTAACTAGAACATCTTTTGCGCTTTTTCCTTCAGCTACAACCTTTTTTAATATGTCACTTTCAGTCAATATCCCAACTGGTTGCTTTTTTTCTACAACAATTACATTTCCAATTCTTCTTTTCTTCATTAATATTGCTGCTTCAAGTACTGTAATTGTTGGTTCTACCTTAACAATATTTGTTTTCATTGCTTCTTTGACAATTGTTTCTTTGGCCATTTTATTGCCCCTTATTAATAGGCTAAAATGTTACATCTTAGCCCAAACATTAAAGCCTTTTGTTGTATTTTACCTTTTTTATATGAACACTGGTCAATACGAACGAGAACTTAAAAATATTCTTGAAGGAGAAACTGAAACTCTTATAAAGATAACAAAAACATGTACAGCAATAGAAAAAGATAATTACTCAAAAATATCGGATAAGCCTTTTGTAGTAATACGTGCCGCTGGATCTTTTGGTGTTGACCTTGTAGCGACACGTGGAGATATTTCTTTTTTAACCGAGGTTAAAACCAGCTTTGAAGATACGCTACACTTCAGTAGTGTTGGTGGTAAATTACAAAAACAGGCTGAAACAATGAAAAAGCTATGCGAAAAAACAAAGACCCTACCTATATATGCATTTCGAACTAAAGGAAAACATGGTGATTCATGGAGAATTTTCACTTTTGATATCGATGGTCTAGAGGGTAGAATAAGCGTATTACATAGAAGATTACCTAAACTTGAAAAAAGTAAAAGTGGTAATTTTGTTATGAGATGGAATGAAGGTATGCCACTTTCAGATTTTATCAACTATCTATGCAAGTAGAAAAAACTGAAGATTTATTTTAAAAACTTTAATATTAAAGATTTTAATCATAGGTTTAGGTGATAATGATGGATGATAAAGGAAGAACTGAGATAATTTCTGGAATTGATATAGTAGTATCAGTACTCATTTTAATAGCTGGGATAATAACATTAGTTTTTTGGAAAGGATTCTCAAATATGACCTCTTCGCTAGCATCATCAATATTTTTCCCAGATCAATACTCTTGGCTTGAAATGGCACCATGGATTGTATTTTTTGTAGGGATAATTGGTATTATCTATGGGGCCGAAAGATTAATTGATAACATTTTAAAAATTATTGTTACAAAAAATCAATAAATTTTTCAATTTCAGCAATATTAAAGACATTTTTTTAAGACGAAATGTTTTTAGAACAGTTTTATATTAACGCTTGTTGATCATTATGAAAAAAATGCTTATAGCCTATGATGGGTCTGAAGCTTCTAAAAAAGCAATTGATCTAGTTTGTAAATGTGCAAATAAAGAGGATGAAATGACCCTTCTTACTGTTGTACCTGCTGAACTAGCTGAATCATCTTTTACAAAAATGTTACTTCCTACTATTGATCTTAGTGAAATAGTAAAATCAGGTAGTTTTAAACAAAAGGCGATGGAATCCTTATCAAAGATTGTAAAAGAGATTGATTATAAATTTTCAAAAGTAAGTATTGCTGTAGAAGCAGGAGATCCAGCAGATGAAATTTTATTATCAGCTAAAAAATATAACGCAAACATAATTGTTGTTGGATACAAAGGTTATGGTAAAGAGGGAAGATTTTTACTAGGTAGTGTAACTGATAAAGTTGTAAGACATGCAACTGTGTCAGTTTTAGTTGTTAGATAAAATATTTTTTTGTGATCTTAATGCATACGGCAGATGAGATACGGGGGAGTAAAAGTAAAAGACTCTCTAAAAAAAGGATAGTTCTTGCAGTAACAGGTAGTATTGCTGCTGTTGAAACTATTAAGCTTTCTCGTGAGCTTATTAGGCATGGTGCTGAAGTTTTTCCAGTAATGTCACCTTCTGCTTCAAATATTATTCATCCTGATTCTCTTTGGTTTGCAACCGGTAATAAACCTATAGTTGAACTAACTGGTGCAACAGAACATGTTTCTTTTTGTGGACGTGTAAATAAGCCAGCTGATTTATTGCTTATTTCTCCTTGTACTGCTAATACTATTTCTAAAATAGCTCATGGTATTGATGATACAGTTGTTACAACTTTTGCTACTACAGCACTTGGATCTGGTGTGCCTATTTTGATTGTTCCTGCAATGCATATTTCCATGTATAATCATAAAATATTTCAAGAAAATATTAAAAAATGTAAAAATGTCGGCATCGAGTTTATTGAACCTTTAATTGAAAAAAATACAGCTAAAATGGCAGATGTTGATGAAATTGTTTCAAATGTCATTCGTAAAACAGGTAAACATGATTTATCAAAAAAGAAGATACTAATCATTGGAGGTCCTACTGCAGAGGCTATTGATGATGTAAGATTAATTACTAATCGTAGTTCTGGTAAAACTGCAATATGGCTTGCAATAAACGCATTCTACATGGGAGCTGATGTTGAGCTTTGGTACGGTTTGGGTGGAAAATATCCTCCAAATTACATTAAAACTATAAATTTTGAATCTATTGACGATATCTTAAAACTAATAGAATCTAAAGGTATAAAGAATTTTGATATTATAATTGTCTGTGCTGCATTGTCTGATTATATTCCAAAGAAACAAAAAGGGAAAATACCCTCTGGAAAATCAAAACTTATCATTGAAATGACACCAGCGCCTAAAATAATTACATCTTTAAGAAAAAAAGCGCCAAATTCTAAAATTATTGGATTCAAAGTTGAAGATAGTACTGTTAAACTCAAAGAAAAAGCTATAAATCTTCTAAAGAAAAATAATCTTGATTTTGTAGTTGCTAATACTATTACTGGTTTTGATAAAGATGAAAATGAGATATGGATAATCGATAAAAAGGGAAAAAGTTTCCATAAAAAAGATAAAAAGGAACAACTAGCTAGTCATATTTTAGATGCAGTAAAATAATGTGTGAACAATATGAAAGCCACCGCATTTGCCCCAGGTCATATTTCAGGTTTTTTTGAACCAGTCTATTCACAGGATTTGTCTCGCACTGGTTCCCGTGGTGCAGGAATCAATATTACCTTAGGGGCAACTTCAGTGGTTTTTGCAGAAAATTCTGAAAAGCAAAATTTTGAAATATTTATTAATAATAAAAAGTCATCTGCTATAGTTACTAAACTGGCGTTGAAATATTTACTTGGGGAAAGTCCTGTTCATGTTATTGTAAAAACAACCCTAGATCTACCTGTTAAGCAAGGTTTTGGTATGAGTGCAGCAGGAGCTCTTAGTGCAACATATGCACTTGCAAAAGTTATTGGTGTTTCACAAAATGAGGCTATGAAAGCATCCCATTTTGCTGAGGTTCAACTAAGAACCGGCCTGGGCGATGTTATGGCTAGTTGCTTTGGTGGTATAGAAATACGTAAAAGCGCAGGTCTACCACCATGGGGACTAATAGAGCATATCCCTGGTAACTATAATTTGGTTTTATGTGTTGTTGGTAAAAAACTTGATACAAGAAAAATATTGTCTGATACTTCAAGAGCAGGTAAGATTGTCGATTATGGAAAATATTGTACTAAAAAACTTCTTGAAAAACCTTCAATTGAAAACTTATTTTCATTGTCTTATACTTTTGCTAAAAAAACAGATCTTTTAGAAAAACGCACCCAGGAAGCAATTGATGCTGCAAACCAGTTTGGAATGGCTAGTATGTGTATGCTTGGTAATTCTGTATTTGCTATTGGTAAGACAAATGAGCTTTGTAAAGCTCTTTCATTGTTTGGTAAAGTTTATGTTTGCAGTGTTGATGAAAGTGGAGCACGAGTTTTAGAGAGCTAGTTATTTTGTTGATTATTTAAATGGACGAAAACTTTGATATCCTCTTTTAATAATCCTTGTTTAAAAGTAACATTTTCTATATCGTTCCAATGTTTGATCTATATGGTCTTCAATAGCTTTAATTCTGGCAGTATCCTTTTTTGGTTGGAATAGATGTCTAAATCTACCCTGATATTTAATCCATTCTTCAACAGGTTTTCGTTCAATTTTTTTTTCAAGTATTAGTTTACTTTTACCATTGAAAGTCATTTTTTCATTTTCATATTCATAAAGTAGCCATGCGCCTGTTTCAATTGCTAATGTTCCCATTTCTACAGTTCGCTCCATACCAAAACGCCATCCAGGTGGACATGGTGCAAGAATCTCAACATATTTTGGTCCTTTGATACTTTTTGCCTTTTTCACTTTATTATATAGATCCTCTGGGTAACTTATACATGTCTGGGCAACATATGGTATATGATGAGCCATAACAATTTCTCCCATCTCTTTTCTAAACTCTGTTTTACCACCAACTGTAGTTGTAGTCCATGCAGCATAAGGTGTTGCACCGCTTCGCTGAATCCCAGTATTTGAATATATTTGATTATTATAACATATATAAATGAAATTTGTTTGGCGTTCAAATGCTCCAGAAAGCGCTTGAATACCTATATCGTAAGTACCACCATCTCCAGCCCATGCAACCACCGTGATATCATCCTTGCCTTGTTTCCTTAATGCTGCTTCTACACCGCTTGCACCAGCAGCAGCAGCCTCAAATGCTATGTTCATAATGGGAATATTAAACGATGTATTTGGATGTAAACTCTCAATTACTGCTGTGCAACAGGCAGGGACAACCATTATCATTTTTTTACCTATTGCTTTAAAGACTATTCGCATAGCCATTGTTGCTGGACAACCAGGACAAGCAGCACTCCCAGGGAGATAATATTCTTCAATTGGTAAATCTTTAATTGCCAAAATCTACACCCCCTCTAGTCCATACCATTCCAGGTCTTTTGCCTTACCGTCCATTACTTTCTTGCACATTTTTTCAATGTCGCCAAATGTAACATCTTTTCCACCCAGACCTGCAATAAAACCATTTGCCTTAGCATCTGATTTACCATATAGCGAGGCTTTCACCTCATTAAACAATGCACCCTCAGATCCCACAGAAATATTCCGATCAATTATAATCAAATCTGCTTGTTTACCAAGCTTTATTATTTCCTCATATGGAAATGGTCTGAAAGTACGAACCCTGGCTAGTCCAACCTTTAAACCATTTCTCTGAAGGTTATCAATAGCTACCTTGCTTTCTGCACCTATTGCGCCCATGGAAAGAAGAATATAATCCGCACCATCACACTTGTATAATTCTAATAAATCCCCATGATATCTACCAAATTTTTTATTCCAATCCTTTGCAATCTCCGGAATAAGTTTCTTTGCATGTTCTTGGGCATTTTGCATATCTTTTCTAACTTTTTCATACTCATGTGGAAGTATGATATTTCCAAAAGTTATAGGATTATCAACATCTAACATCCACTTAGGTTTACGTTTAGGAAGAAAATCATCAATTTCCTTTTGATCTGGAACATAAACAGGCATAGAAGTATGAGATAAAATAAATGCATCAAAATTGATCATCACAGGTAAAGATACATTTTTATCTTCCCCTAATTTAAAAGCCTGAATAACAGTGTCAAAAATCTCCTGATTACTACTGCAATAAAATTGTATCCAACCAGTATCACGCTGAGAAATAGAATCATTTTCATCAGCCCAAATATTCCAACCAGGACCAATCACACGGTTAATGTTACACATAATAACTGGAAGACGTGCAAGAGCAGCCCAATGAAGCATCTCATGCATCAGGAGCAGTCCATGAGAGGAAGTACCAGTAAAAGTCCTTACACCTACAGCACTAGCACCTACTAATGCCGCCATAGCTGAATGCTCACTTTCAACACAGATATAATCACCCTTGAATTCACCTGTCTCAACATATTTTGCAATACCTTCAACAAGAGTAGTCTGAGGAGTAATAGGATAAGAAGCAACAACATCAGGACGAGCCATAATAGCAGCTTTTGCAGCTATATAATTTCCAGTATCAATCATAACTGTCGTCATTTTTTCTCTTCCTCCCGCTCCATAATAATAGCTTTTACATTACAAACATTGGCACATATACCGCAGCCTTTACAATACACATAATCAATATCTACAGTATCATCCTTGTTTCTAATTATAGTAGCTTCTGGGCAATAAATCCAACATCGTAAACATTTAACACATTTTTTTTTATCTAAAATTGGTTTAAAAACTCTCCAGTTACCAGTCTTTCCCATAGCACCTTTTTTAGGATAAGAAATTGTTGTAACAACTTCGTATTTCTTCAAAAGTTCACCTCCACATGATCATATGCATCCTGGGTTGCTTTCATATTTTTCTCTGCAAGGTCCCCCTTCCATTTACCTTTGACTGTTTCTTGTATTGATTTGAGAGTAACTCTATCTAAAATCTTTGGAACTGCACCAAGAATTGGAGTATTTACAACAGGTATTCCACCAACAAGAATTTCATTCTTTAAGGCTATACCTGTTGCGTCAACTGTAGCAACAGTAAATTTCTTCGAAAAATCAAAATCCTTTGGTTTTTTTCTCGTGTTAATTAAAATCTTTCCCTCTTTTTTCAAGCCTTTTAAAACATCGACTATATCCATAATACTTTCATCAAGTACAATTACAATATCTGGAGTGTATATTTCACTTCTGAGATTAATTTCCTCATCAGATATACGAGCAAACGCTCTTACCGGTGCGCCACGTCGCTCCGCTCCAAAAAATGGAAATGCTTGTACTCCTTTATTTCCATCATTTAATGCTGCTGCGACAAGTAGATTTGCTGCTGTAACCGCGCCTTGGCCGCCACGTCCATGAAAAATGATTTCAACTAATCCACTGGATAACACAACAATACACTCCCGAAACTCGGAATGAAAATGATGCATATAACTGTTTTGAATAAAAGGAAAATCATCGAATAGCTTTTACTTTATATCCCATCATTACGTTTTTATCTTTTCTGTCATCAATTTTTAATTCAGTTATAACACGTTTTGCTCCAGCATCTATTACAGCTTTGTGTGCTTCTTTCACAACTCTAAATAAAGTTTCTAGATCTTTGGTTTCTATTACAGTTGCCATATCATTTGTTTTGAATTTTACATTGTTTTTTTCAAGGACCTCAAGTGCAATCTTTACATATTTGCTAAGACTTACACCTTTTCCAACAGGCGCTATACTAAGCTGGGATATTATCATTTTAACTCCGCAACTATCAATGTATGCTTTTATTAATAATTTTTTGTAAGATGTAACCAAACATTATTAAAACGCTGTTTTATTGTCTTTGCACAGATTTATAGGTTTATTATATGGGGAAGGAATTAACAATGTCTATAGATATTCGAAAAAAACTAGCTATAAAAAATAAAAGATTTAATGAGATAAACGCTTTTTTAATGGATCCTAATAACAAGCTTGTAAATGATCTTTTATCTGTAATTAAAAAATACGGTAGTCCTGAAGAAATAAATAGAAAAGCTAGAGAGGCTGGTAAATTAGATAATATTATGAACCGATTGAGAAAAAAGAAATCTGCATATATTAAGGATTTAGAATGGTTAATTAATGAAAGAGATAAAGGTGCATTTATCACCATTGATGAATATCGCAAAAAGATACTAGGAGAAAAAGCAAAAGATATGGATTTTAATGAGGATTATGCTGTTACTTTAGAAATTAGTGCATGTCAATATTTTGATGCATTTATAGCTGAAGCTCGTCAAGCTATTAAAAATCAAGAATTAATGCCTGGACGTTTTATCAGAGTTAGATGTATGAAAGAACAAGAGGAAGATGATGATCTTTTAGCAATGACAGCTGCAATGCAAATACTTGGGACTAGTTGGTGTGAAACACTTGATACAAAAGGAACAGACGGGTCAAATATTCATCTTGGTGGACCTGAAACAATAACTGGCTATTTTGGTGGTGTAGGCCAACCAAATGATTATCCAATTAAATGGGTTGATGAATTTCTCTACTACTACACTAATTACGGTGTAAAACAAGTGCTTAATATTAACCCTGGAACTATACTTTTAGGTTATCTATTGCACAAGCTTGGAATAGATATAGAGTTTAAAATATCGGTTTATATGGGAAATGATAATCCTTATTCTGTTTTCTGGACTCTTATGGCCGCTAGGCTGTTTTCTAGAGAGGATGGTTCGACCTCATTGATTGGTTTTAATTTTTCAAACTCAGTTAACAATTGGACTATTGAATTAAGTAGTAAAATTAGAGAATCATTAGGACTTGAAGATTTTGTCAGATTTGAGCATCACATACTTGAAACATGGAAGAGTATTGTTATTCAACCTTATGACCGTAGGGATGAACTTCTTGAAATTGCTTCAAAAGTGAAAAACATAAGTGCTAAACACGAAGGTGGTGAAGTTGAGGTGGATTCAAAAAGAGGTCATCCAAGTGACATCCTTGATTATTTCAGATCTAGAGATGAAATCATGGAAAAAGGTGATATGTCTCATGTGATTCAAAACTACTTAGATAAACATGAAGCTATTAACAACACAGCCCGTGCTTTAACTGAAAAAGGTTTATCCTTTATTGCAGCACCAAATCTTCATCATAGAGAGGAATAATTTATGCACTTTAAACTAGCTTTTATTGGATTTGGAACCGTAGGTCAAGGTCTTACTGAGATACTTTTAGAAAAAAAAGAAATGCTTTCAAAAAAATTTGATTTTGACTGGACTATTGTTGCAATTTCTGACATAATAAAAGGATCAGTCTATGACGAAAATGGTCTTGATGCAAAAAAAATACTAAATCTTGTAAAATCTGGAAAGAAACTTGATGATTACCCATCAGGTATTAAAGGAATGGACAGTATTGAAACAATTAAAAAAACTAATGCCAACACAATTGTTGAGGTAACTTTTACTGATGTTAAAACTGGAGAACCTGCTTTAACTCATATTAAAACTGCATTAAATGCTAAAAAAAATGTTGTTTCAACAAATAAAGGACCTGTTGTTAAAGAAGCATTGGATCTTTTAAATTTAGCAGAAAAAAATAATGTTTTTTATGGTTTTGAAGGTGTTGTTCTTGCTGGTACTCCTGTTATTAATCTTGCAAAATATACACTTGCGGGAAATAAAATAAATGGTTTTAAAGGGATTTTGAATGGGACTACAAACTATATTCTTACACGAATGGAAGAGGGAACATCTTATGAAGATGCTTTAAAAAAAGCACAGGATTTAGGTTATGCTGAAGCAGATCCAACTGGGGATGTCGAGGGTTTAGATGCACTTGGAAAAGTCGTAATTCTTACAAATGTTGTTTTAGGGAAAAAGATAACTTGGAAAGATGTTGAAAGAAAAGGTATCACTAAAATTTCAAAGGATGATATAGAAAAAGCAAAAGCAGAGGGCAAACGTTGGAAGCTTATTGGCAGTGCTGAAATTTTAAAAGATGGTTCTGTAAAAGCAAAAGTTTGGCCACAAAAATTACCTCTTAATAATCCACTTGCAGGGGTTTGTGAAGCAATGAACGCCTTAACTTTTTATACTGATGAACTTGGACTTGTCACTATCATTGGTCCTGGGGCAGGGCGACGTGAGACCGGCTTTGCTATTTTAATTGATTTATTAAATATAAATCGTGAATCTTAGAGGTGTAATTTTATGGTTGGTGCTTACACTGGAAAAATGCTTAACATTGATTTGAAAAATCAAGAAATAAAAATTGAAAAAACAAATTTAAACGATGCAAAAAATTTTATTGGTGCAAAAGGACTTGGTGCAAAAATTTTATTTGATAGACTCCCAAAGAAAACTAATCCATTATCTCCTAAAAATATTTTAATGTTTACAACTGGTCCTTTAACTGGAACCTCTGCACAAACTTCTGGCAGAGGAACTGTTGTTACAAAATCCCCTCAAACAGGTCTATTTGTTGATTCTCATTTTGGAGGATTTTTTGCAATGGAAATGAAAAAAGCTGGATGGGATTTAATAATTGTTAATGAAAAATCTGCAAAACCCATTTATATTGTAATAAAAGATGATAAAATCGAATTTAAAGATGCAACAGAATTATTGGGAATGGAATGTCAAGAAACACATAATACACTTCAAAAAATCGAGGGTAAAACAAGAACTGCAGTGATTGGTCCTGCTGGTGAAAATCTAGTAAAATATTCAGCAATAACTTTTGATGGCCATAGACATGCAGGGAGAAGTGGAACCGGTGCAGTGATGTCTTCTAAAAACTTGAAAGCTATTGTTTTAACTGGAACCCAGAAGATCCCGATTCATGATCCTGATAGTTTTCGTAATAAAACATCACAGGTTTTAAAACAAATTCAGGAAAATGATTTTGTTCCAAAAAGACGCAAATACGGTACACCTTACTGGGTTGATATTATTAATTCCGAGGGTTTCATTCCAACAAAAAACTATCAGGAAGGTTATTTTGAATACGGAAATGAAATCAATGCTGAAACAATGCAAGAAAGAATCGTTGATAAAGGTGGTGCTTGTTTTAATTGTGTTATTGCTTGTTGGAACCAATCATCTATAAAATCCGGTCCTTTCAAAGGAGTATCTTTGGTAGGTCCTGAGTATGAAACTATTGCACTGATGGGTTCTAACCTTTGTATGACTTCTATTGAAGATGTTGCATATCTTAATTCTAGATGTAATGAACTAGGTATGGACACTATTTCTTTGGGTGGTGTTTTAGGTTTTGCAATTGAAGCATATGAAAAAAATATTATTACCAAAAAAGATTTAGGAGGAAACGATATCGGCTGGGGAAAAACTAAGGAACTGGCAAAACTCATAGAGGACATCGCTTATCGTAGAGGAAAAGTTGCTGGTATTCTTGCTGAGGGAGTAAAAATTGCTGCAGCAAAACTTGGAAATGGTTCTGAAAATTTTGCTGTGCATGCCAAAGGGCTTGAGATACCCGGCTATGATCCCAGAGGGACATTTGGTATGGGTTTGGCATATGCAACATCAGATAGAGGTGGATGTCATCAGAGGGCATGGACTGTAAAAGCTGAGCTTTATGATTCTGAGCTTGAAAGATTTTCTTTTGAAAAAAAAGCAAAGATTGTAAAGGATGTCCAGGATGAACGTGCAGCGTTTTTTTCGCTTGTACTTTGTGATTTTGCTCCAATTTCAGAGGAAAACTGTGTGGAAATGTGGAACTTGGCTGCTGGATTTGATCATACAGTTGAAAGTTACTTACTTGCAGGGGAGCGGATATGGAATCTTATAAGGTTGTTCAATCTTAGAGAGGGCTTAGACCCAACAGATGATAAGTTACCTCCACGGTTGTTTAAAGATTCTTTTACAAAAGGGCCAGCTAAAGGAGTCTTATTAACAAATGAGGGTTTTCAAAAGGCTTTAGGTGAATACTATTCTCTTCGTGGATGGGATGAAAAAGGTATTCCCACTAAAGAAAAACTTAAGGAACTAGGTCTTAATAAATATTTAAAAGCAATACATTGAAAACAGGTGATAAATGATATGGTACAATTAAGCAAAGGAGCAAGTAGGATATATGGAGAAGCGGCGTTTGAAGTACTAGCAAAAGCTCAGGAACTAGAAAGACAGGGTAAAAACATTCTTCATTTTGAAATCGGCGAACCTGATATAGAGACACCCGAAAGTATTGTAAATGCTGGAATTAAAGCAATAAAAGATAAAAAAACTCATTATACACCTTCAATTGGAATAATTGAACTTAGAAAAGCTGTCCAGGATGAAATAGAAAAAACTAGAGGCTATAGGCCCGACTTGGAGCAAATCGTAATAACCCCAGGTTTAAAACCTGGTATATTTTTTTCAATGCTGGCTATAGTTAATCCTGGAGATGAGGTTATTTATCAGGATCCAGGTTATCCAACCTATGGATCAGTAACATCTTTTTTAGGGGCAAAGGGTGTAATGATCCCTCTTTTAGAAGAAAATGAGTTCCGTATGGACCCAAATGATATCAAAGATAAAATAACTAGAAAAACAAAACTAATAATAGTAAATTCTCCTCAAAACCCGACAGGCTCAGTAATGACTAAATCTGAACTAGAGGAAATAGCAGAAATATCTGAGAAGCATGACATATTTGTGGTTTCAGATGAGATTTATTCAAAGATGACATATGAAACAAAGCATTATACTCCAACTGCTAGAGACAAGGCAAAAGAAAGAACTGTTCTACTTGATGGTTTTTCAAAATATTATGCAATGACTGGTTGGAGGCTTGGTTACATGGTTGCACCAGTCAAAATGGCTGAAAGACTCCAAGATTTCCTTGTAAGTGCCGTATCTTGTACTGCAGCATTTACTCAGTGGGCTGGTATAGAGGCATTAACTGGTGATCAAAGTTTTATTCCTGAAATGATGGCTAGATTCAAAGAAAAAAGAGACAGAATTGTTGAAGGATTGAACTCAATCCCTGGATTTAGCTGTCTATCGCCAAAGGGTGCATTCTATACTTTTCCAAACATACTGGAAACAGGAATGACATCTCAGGAGTGTGCTGATCATTTACTTTATAATGCTAAAGTAGCTTGTCTTCCAGGTACTGCCTTTGGTCCTTATGGTGAGGGTTATCTAAGATTTTCTTATGCAACAACTCTAGAAAACATTGTTGCAGCTGTTGAGAGAATTAAAAAGTCTTTTGAGTAGTGGTTCTGAAAGTGCCTGTTAAAATTAACAATATAAAAATCGTATTTTTTAAAAACATATCCCAGAAATAAAAAAGAAATTATAGAATTAATGGAGTCTAGTTTTTGTTTTTGGGAGGACGAAAAGATATGAAACAATTATGTTTTATCATAAAAATTTTCATTCTAAACTTCCAATTCAAGACCCTCAATGTGTTGGTATATTTTATATATTAAATAATATCCTATGAAAAAGTAGTTGGAAGAAAAAAAGATATTTAAAAGATACTAAATCTTAAATATTACACCTCTTTACTGAAATTACACTGATGATTAATTTAACAAGACAATCAATGCTTACTTACAATTAAAATTTAAGATAACAAAAGGGGAGTTATAAAAAAATTAACACTAAAAAACGGTGATAAAAAAATGCCAAAGAAAGGTCAATCTAAAGATAATAAAAAATTAAAACTTGCTTTTTATTGGGCAGCTAGCTGTGGTGGTTGTGAAATAGCTGTTTTGGATATCGATGAAAAGATCCTGGATCTTATTAGACTTGCTGATATTTTATTTTGGCCTGTTGCAATGGACTTCAAATATAAAGATATTGAAGCAATGAAAGATAATCATATCGATGTTTGTTTCTTTAATGGTGCAATAAGAACTGAAGAACAAGAACACATTGCAAAATTATTGAGAAAGAAATCAAAAATTCTTGTTGCGTTTGGAGCTTGTGCTGTTAACGGTGGTATTCCTGGTCTTGCTAATATTGCTAACAAAAAAGAAGTTTTTGATGTAGTATATTTAGACAATCCATCCACAAGTAACCCAAAAAAAGTTGTACCAAAAACCTCTGTAAAAGTAAAAGAAGGGACTCTTACACTCCCTGAATTTTATGATACAGTAAAAAGTCTTGACCAAGTAGTGGATGTTGATTATTATCTCCCTGGTTGCCCACCAACTCCTGATATGATTATGGAAGCAGTAAATGCAATTGCTGAAAATAAATTACCACCAAAAGGAACTATTTTTGGTCCATTAAAATCGGTTTGTGATGAGTGTAGATTTGAAAAATCAGAGAAAAAAATAAAACAAATTAAAAGGGTATACGAGGTTGATAAAATAGAGGATAAATGTTTACTTGAACAAGGAATTATTTGCCTTGGCCCTGCAACTCGTGGAGGCTGTAATGCTCGTTGTCTTGATGCAAATATGCCTTGTACTGGTTGCGGAGGACCCACACCCAACTCAGTGGATCAAGGAGCAAAGATGATTTCCGCTCTTGCATCAATTCTTGGAATTGAAAATGAAGAAAAAATGAGTGAAGAAGAAATTCAAAAACTCATTGATCAGGTTGTTGATCCGATTGGTACATTCTACAAATATTGCCTTGCAACTTCTTTATTAAAAAGGAAAGTGATAAAATGAGAACTATAACAATTGACCCAATAACTAGACTTGAAGGACATGGGAAAATTAGTATATTTCTTGATGATCGCGGTGATGTAGCTGATGCTTATCTTCAGATTCCTGAGCTTCGTGGTTTTGAACGATTCGCTCAAGGAAGACGAGCTGAGGATATGCCACAGATCACATCAAGAATCTGCGGTGTTTGTCCTGTTGCGCATCATTTTGCAGCAACTAAAGCACTTGATGCAGCGTTTGATGTTGATCCACCTTCTGCTGCAAAAAAACTACGGGAACTGATGTATTGTGGATACATTATATATGATCATACTCTTCATTTTTATTATCTAGGTGGTCCAGATTTTATTGTTGATCCAGATGCAAAACCAGAAAAACGTAATATTCTTGGTGTAATTGAAAAAGTTGGTATTGATGTTGGTAAAGAAGTAATTAAACATAGAGCATATGGTCAAAAAATTACGGCAATTCTAGGTGGTAAAGCAACTCATCCGGTTTGTGGACTACCTGGTGGTGTATCAAAAGGACTTAATAAAGACGAGACTAAAGAAATTGAAAAAATGGTTAAATCTTGCATCGAGTTTGCAAAATTTTCATTAAAGATATTTGATGACATTGTTCTAAAAAATAAAAAATATGTTGAGCTAATTAAAAGTTCCCCGTATCAATTAGCAACCTACAATATGGGACTTGTTGATAAAAACAATAAAATTAATTTTTATGATGGAAAAATACGTGTGACCGATCAAAAGGGAAATGAGTTTTTAAAGTTTGATGTAAAAGATTATCATAAAAACATTGAGGAGCACGTTGAAGAATGGACTTATACGAAATTTCCATATCTAAAATCTATTGGTTGGAAAGGTTTTACTGATGGGAAAGATAGCGGTATTTATCGTGTTGGTCCATTAGGTCGACTCAATGCTGCTGAAGGAATGGCAACTCCTCTTGCAGATAAGGAATATAAAAGATTTTTTGAAACTCTTGGTGGAAAGGCAGTGAATAGTACTCTTGCTTACCATTGGGCAAGGTTAATAGAATTGCTCTATGCAACAGAAAGAGCAATGGAACTAGTAAAGGATCCTGAAATCACTTCACAAAAGGTTAGAAACCCTGTTGGTGAACCAGGTGAAGGAATGGGTATTGTTGAGGCAGCAAGGGGAACACTTATTCATCATTATAAATTAAATAAAGATGGACTTATTGAAAAGGCAAATCTAATTGTTGCTACAACAAATAACGCTGGTGCAATCAATATGACTATTCGAAATGCAGCAAAAGGCGTTATTAAAAAAGGTGATGTCAGCAACGAGACTTTAAATTTGGTAGAGATGGCGTTTCGTGCTTACGATCCTTGTTTTGCCTGTGCCACCCATACTTTACCGGGTGGATTACCACTTGAGGTTTCAATATATAACCATAAAAAGAACCTCATTAAAACACTTAAACAAAATATATAGCGGAAAACTGTACATGAAAACAATAATACTAGGTGCTGGAAATCTGATTCTAGGCGACGATGGAGTAGGTGTTCACGTTGCAAACGAACTTAAAAATCATATAAAAAATCCAGATATTACAATCGATGAAGCAATAACTGGAGGTATGAATCTATTAGACTTAATACTAGGATACGACAAAGCAATAATAATTGATGCTGTTAAAACAGAAGATGGAAAAAATGGAGAAGTTAAAAAAATACCTATGAATGAATTTTCGACAATTCACTCATGCAATCCTCATGATATATCACTATCTGAAGCAATTAATATGGCAAAAAAAATGGGTGAAAACCGTATTCCTAAAGAAATTGTAATTGTTGGAATTTTAATGAAAGAAATTCCTTGTGAATTTAAAGAAAAACTAAGTAAAAAAATTGCTGAAGCTGTTCCAAAAGCTGTAAAAATAGTTCTCAATGAAATTAGATAAAATTATAAATTCAATAGCTAAGGTGAAAAAAACAATGTCGGAAGAATTTGAACCAAATATTATCGGGTTTTTATGCAACTGGTGTAGCTATGCTGGTGCTGATTTAGCTGGTACAAGTCGTATTAAATACCCCCCAAATATAAAATCGATACGTGTGATGTGCTCAGGTAGAGTAGATCCTGTTTTTATTCTTGAAGCACTTAAAAAAGGTGCTGATGGAGTCCTTATTGCTGGCTGTCACCCTGGAGATTGTCATTATAGATCTGGAAATTACAAAACTAACAGGCGGATAAAACTATTAAAAAAATTAATTGGAGAATTAGGTATCGAACCAGAGCGTATTAGATTTGAATATATTTCAGCATCTGAAGGTCAAAAATTTGCAAAGATAGTTACTGAATTTGTTGAAGAACTTAAAAAATTAGGACCAAATCCAATAACATTAAATGGATCCAAAATTTGATTTATATCTATTATTTTTTTATAAACTAGTAAGACTATTATACATAAATCAAATACAGGTTTCTTGGTTTTAATTTATGGGGAATTAATTTAAAAAATCGGTGATTAAATGGTAGAAACAAAAAAAATTAAGGTTTTATCACTTAATAATTTTAATAAATTTATAACAAATTTAATAAAAAATGATAGATACGAAGTAATCGGTGTAAAAGCAAAGGGAAAAAGATTTGCCTTTGGCCTTCTTGAAAATTTGGAGGAGTTAAGGCTTGATCACGATGTAACAATACTGCCACCAAAAAAATATTTTTTACCACAATATGAAACATTGATGGAATATAACTTAGAAAAACAATTTGATGTAAAAGCAAAAGAGGAAATAAAACCTAGAATAATAATTGGTATTCATCCATACGATGTTATTGCATTGGAACAAATGGATAAGGTATATCTAGACTCTCAAAAAGATGATTTTTATAAAAAAAGACGCGAAAATACTATACTAATAGCATCAGATATACAAACGGTATCGGATCGATCATTTGCTTCTAGTATGAATACAAATATAACTGACAAAGGTTTTGATTTATTACTCACAAATATTGGCAATAAATATACAGTAACTATTGGAACGCAAAAAGGAAAAGAAATACTTGAAAAATTCGCAAAAGTTGAAGATGCAAAAGAACCTGATATTAAAAAAATAGACATAACTCGAAAAAAAACTCTAAATAAATACAAGAAAAAAGTAAAGTTACCAAAAGAAGATTGGCCATCTATTCTTGTTGATAATTATGATAGTGGTATCTGGGAAGAACGCTCTGATAAATGCATTGAATGCAGTTCTTGCACTATGGTTTGTCCCACTTGTTACTGTTACGATGTAAAAGATGAAGTATCTCTTAATCTAAAAAGCGGTATTAGAATACGCACTTGGGACGGATGCATGCTCCGTGACTTTACAAAAGTCGGAAGCGGAGAGGTTTTTAGAGAGGATAAAAAAGAAAGATATAGACACAGGTTCTTTAGAAAGGGAAACTATTTACCTGCAAGATACGGTTTTGTCGCATGCGTAGGTTGCGGACGATGCGGAATTGCTTGTTTACCAGACATTGCAGACCCATCAGAAGTAATGAGTAGTTTAGCCCATCATAGAAAATCAGATGATACTACAAGATTTTTTGTTAAACAAGAGACAAAAGTTGCTGAAACAAATCCTATACATGTACCAAGAAAAGCAACAATAAAAAGAATAGAAAAATTAACAGATATCGAGAAATTATTTGAAATTGAACTAGATGACAAAAAACCACTAGGGCATAAACCTGGACAATTTGTAGAAGTTTCAATTTTTGGAATAGGGGAAGCTCCTTTTGGACTAGCATCCCCTCCAAGTGATTCACCCGCGTTTGAAATTGCTGTCCGAAATGTCGGTAATGTCACTTCAAAGCTGCATAAGATGTCTGTTGGTGATAAAATTGGAATACGCGGACCACTTGGTAATGGATTTGATATAAAAGCAATGGAAAGAAAACATTTACTACTGACATCTGGCGGAATAGGAATGTATCCAATGAGATCACTAATAAAATACGTTCTAGATAAGAAAAATAGGAATAATTTTAAAGAAGTAATAATACTATATGGAGCAAAACGCCCAAAAGAAATAATTTTTTTAAATGAGATCCAGGACTGGAAAAAATGCGAAGATACTACCTGTCAACTAACTGTTGATAGATGCGAGCAAGGTGAATGTTGGAGTGAATCAGTTGGATTAATAACAACTCTTTTTCCAAAAATAAGGGTGGATAAATTAGATTCAAAAAATACAATTGCTGTAGTGGTCGGTCCACCAATAATGTATAAATTTGTAATAAAATGTTTACAAACACTTGGTATACCAGATGAAAACATATATGTTTCTTTAGAAAGACGCATGAAATGCGGTGTTGGAAAATGCGGTCACTGTCAGATAAACGGTGTTTATGTTTGCAAAGAAGGACCTGTTTTCAATTATAAACAAATAAGGAATTTACCGGAGGCTTTTGAATGAAGCAGAAACTACGCGTAGCTATTTTTGATTTTGCTGATTGCGAAGGATGCGAGCTTGAAATCGCTGATTTGGAGGAAGAAATTCTTGATCTATTAGAAATTGTCGATATTGTTTCTTTCCGTGAAGTGATGAAGGAACATTCTGACAATTATGATATTGCTATTGTTGAAGGTTCAATTATGCGGCCAATGGATGAGAAACGGTTGCGTAATATTCGCAGCAAAGCAAAAATTCTTGTTGCTCTTGGTGCCTGTGCAACTATTGGTGGTGTCAACAAAATAAGAAATCAATGGATGCATGATGAGGTGATTAGAGCGGTTTATGGAGATGCTCCAATCCAGGGAAATGAGTTGTTTGATGTATTCAAAACTAAAGCGATAAACGAAATTGTTCCTGTTGATTATTACATTCATGGATGCCCAATTGATCGTGATGAATTCAAACATGTGATTACTGCACTTGCACTTGGGAAAAAACCAGAAATACCTAGATACCCAGTGTGTGTTGAATGTAAAAAGAATGAAAACATCTGCCAATTTGAACTAGGGGCATATTGTCTTGGTCCTATTACCCGGGCTGGTTGTAAAGCCATTTGCCCGACACATAACAGTCCCTGTGAAGGTTGTCGGGGTTTGATAAAAAAATCTGAAACAGAGTGTGTATGGGAAGTGCTAGAGCGATATAATCTATCTTATGAAGATATTCGACGGCGATGTACAATGTATAATTATGGTAAAGAGGAGTGTAGTGTAGATGAGTAATGATTTTTCTATTCACGTAGAGCATCTTACCCGTGTTGAGGGTCATGGTAATATTGAGTTAAATGTTAAAAACGGGAGAATCGAAAAACTACAATGGAGCGTAGTAGAAGCACCGAGGTTTTTTGAGGCGATGCTACGCGGGCAACAATACAATGAACTAAGGCCAATCACATCAAGAATTTGCGGGATATGTTCAATTGGTCATTCTCTTGCCTCCTTGAAAGCAACTGAGGATGCATTGGGTGTGGAAATATCTGAGCAAACTGCCCTTTTACGCAGACTTGCGATTCATGGGGAAAACATGCAGAGCCATATCCTGCATATAGGATATCTTGCTGCTCCTGATTTATTAGGTGTTGGTAGCGTGTTTCCCTTGATTGGTTCAAAACACACTGACACAGTTTTAAAGATTGTTAAATTGCATCGGTTTGCAAACGAGATGTCTGATATTCTTTGTGGTCGGACGATCCATCCTATTCGATTGATAGTTGGAGGCTTTTCTGCATTACCAACTGAAAAACAGCTATTAGCTCTACGCAAGCGACTTGAAGAAAGTAAAAGTGTAACAAGTGATGTTGCTCAAGTGATTTTTAGTGTTGTAAATAAACTACCTAGTTTTACACGGGAAACAGAATACATTGCGCTGAGCACTAATGATGAATATGCATTGTATGATGGAACAATTAACTCAACTGACACAGGAAAGTTCCAGGACTATAAGAATTATCAGAAGATTACAAATGAATACATAGTTTCACATTCAACGGCAAAATATACAAAACATAAAAGAAAATCATACATGGTAGGGGCTCTTGCTCGTTTTAATTTAAATAGTGGCAAGTTACATCCTGAAGCAAAAGATATTGCAAAGATGTTCAAGTTAAAACCTATTAATTATAATCCATTTATGAACACGATTGCACAGCTTGTTGAGTTTGTGCATAGCACTGAAGATTCAATTAATCTAATTGATAAGATACTTGAGCGAGGACTAAAAGAGGAAAAACCAGTAAAAGTAAAGGTAAAATCAGGTAGAGGTGTTGGGCTTGTTGAAGTACCTCGTGGTCTTCTAATTCATGATTATACACTAAACTCAAAAGGATATTGTACAAAAGCAAATTGTATTATTCCAACTAATCAAAACCATGCCAACATCCAATTTGATATGGAAAAAATTGTACCTGAAATCATTGATAAGCCACCAAAGGATATCGAGTTAACATTGGAAATGCTTGTTAGAGCTTATGACCCATGTATTTCCTGTAGCACTCATTATCTGGATGTAAAATTTGTCTAAACTTATTTTTTAATATGAAAAAGATTGGTGTTATCGGTATTGGAAATCCTCTTCGACGCGATGATGGAATTGGTATCATTCTTTTAGAAAAACTTATAGAACAAAAAAAATTTTTACCAAAAGAAATCGAGTTTATCGATGGTGGTACAGGTGGAATGAATCTTGTACATGTATTTGCTCGCTTCGATATCGTTTTTATTATTGATGCAGTACAGTTAAAAGATGCCCCTGGTAACTATAAGCTATTTACAGCAGATGAAATAAAAACAAACAATAACCCCTTTTTTTTATCAACCCATGAAAATCAGCTACCGCAAGTAATTGAAATGTCCAAACAATTAGGAGAATTACCAAAACAAATTTTTATCTTTGGCATTCAACCTAAAGATACATCTTATGGTAAAAATCTATCAAATGATTTACAAACAAAAATTAATACTTTATCAACTTCTTTACAAAATGAGATAAAAACAGTAGTTAACAAAAATAAATAAAAAAAATTTGTATTAAGAAGTCTTTAAAATCTCCCCTATCTTTCTAATTTGTTCATTTGATTCAAACAATTCAGTCATAAAAATGGTGTAATATTTTTGTTATTTTAAATTTAATGTAATAATTAACTCTGTTATCTCTTAATAAAATCACAATACTCTTAAGTATAAGTACTAGATACCTTTCCTCGTTTCTTAAAGGTTTATAATAAAAATCTTCTACATGTGAATTAATCATACAATATTACAGGGCGGAATTTAAATGAAACAAGAATCGATAAGTGTCCTCGAAACCAGATTGGATGATGAGCATTATCAAAAAATTTTGAAGATAAATAATTCTCAAATTAATGATTTCATTGCAAAATTTATTAATATTTGTAACCCTGCAAAAATCTATGTCTGTACAGATAGTGAAAAAGATATTGAATATGCCCGAGAAGCATGTATAAAAAACCATGAAGAAGCAAAGTTAGAAACTAAAGGGCATACCATTCATTTCGATGGTTTTTATGATCAAGCCCGTGACAAGGGTACCACAAAATTTCTTGTTTCTAAAGGTAAAAATCTTGGATCGGAATTTAATACAATGGACCGTGAAGAGGGTCTAAAAGAGATTTATCAGATAATGAATAATATTATGGATGGTCATGAGCTTTTCATTAAATTTTATTGTCTTGGACCAATTAATTCTCCATTTTCGATACCATGTATACAACTGACAGATTCTTCTTATGTTGCACATAATGAGGATCTATTGTACAGGCAAGGATATAAAGAGTTTTTAAGACAGGGTAAAAATTTAAATTTTTTTAAATTTGTTCATTCTCAGGGGGAATTAGAAAAAGTAGGTTTAGGACTTTTAGCTAGTAAAAATATAGATAAAAGACGAGTATACATTGATCTGGAAGATGAAATTATATACAGTACAAATACGCAATATGGCGGAAACACTATAGGTCTTAAAAAACTAGCAATGCGTCTTGCGATTAACCGTGCTTCTAAAGAAGGATGGCTTACTGAGCACATGCTTGTTATGGGGATTCATGGTAAAAACAACCGAGTAAGTTATTTCACTGGTGCTTTCCCTTCAATGTGTGGAAAAACTTCAACAGCTATGATTAATGGTGAAACAATTGTTGGTGATGACATTGCTTATATTAGAGTTATAGATGGTAAGATTAGAGCAGTGAATGTCGAATCAGGTATTTTTGGAATCATTGATGGAATTAATGATAAGGATGATACGCTTCAATGGAAGGCTTTAAACGAACCAAATGAAATTATTTTTTCAAATATACTTGTTTATGATAACGGGAAGGTATACTGGAATGGTAAACCTGGTTTGATTCCTGAAAAAGGTGTGAATCACTCAGGTGAATGGTTCAAAGGCAAGAAAGATAAAGATGGTAAAGAAATTACCCCTTCTCATAAGAATGCCAGATTTACTTTTAAAATGGACATTTTAGATAATGCAGACCCTAACTTACACGACCCACATGGGGTAGAAGTAAGTGGATTTATTTATGGCGGTCGTGATTCAGATACATCTGTTCCAGTTGATGAATCATTTAACTGGACTCATGGACTTATTACTAAAGGAGCTTGCCTTGAATCTGAGACAACAGCTGCAACACTTGGTAAAGAAGGTGTAAGAGTTTTTAATCCAATGTCAAATTTAGATTTTTTATCTATCCCAATTGGACACTATATTGAAGATAATTTAAAATTTGGAAAAAAAGTAAAAAATCCTCCAAAGATATTTTCTGTAAATTATTTTTTAAGAGACAAAAATGGTAATTGGCTGAATCATAAAAATGACAAGGCAATCTGGCTTAAATGGATGGAATTAAGAGTTAACAAAGATGCTGATTCA
>Ga0315285_10001319_pt1 | contig 26021 bp, 20 predicted proteins | sample YL17G09_36_MG_FD_203698 | JGI IMG/M metagenome (GOLD analysis project Ga0315285, IMG submission 203698) | Sediment microbial communities from Yellowstone Lake, YNP, Wyoming, USA - YL17G09_36 | ecosystem: Environmental > Aquatic > Freshwater > Lake > Sediment | place: USA: Wyoming | collected... | reverse complement strand
AAAAAGAATTCCTGCCGGTCTCAACAAAGCGCTCTTTTTCCATGTCAGCCTCCTGGGTAATGATGTGTTTGATTATATTAAAGTCTGATGTATAGGTCAAATAAGTACTTGTTTTTCAACACTCTCTTTGTCTGACAATTGACATCTGGGTTGTTTTTTGCTACACTTGGTCATATTGTCTGACAACTGGCTACACACAACCGATCGCAGATTATTGATATGAACACCCTCCTGGTTAAAAACACATCGATGCTTGTAACCATGGATGACCACCAGCGTGAAATCCCTGATGGTGGTCTTTTTGCGCGGAATGGATTTATCGAGCAGGTCGGTCATAGCAGTGAACTACCGAAAACCGCTGATGAAGTCATCGATCTCTCAGGTTACATATTGCTGCCTGGATTGATTAACACCCACCATCATTTTTATCAGACATTGACACGAGTCGTACCAGCTGCCCAGGATGCCAACCTGTTCAACTGGCTCAAGACTCTTTATCCGATCTGGGCTCGTCTGAGACCGGAGGACATTTTCGTTTCGACACAGACAGCCTTAGCTGAACTAGCCCTCTCAGGGTGTACGACGGCTTCCGACCACCTGTACCTCTTCCCGAATGGCTCTCGGTTGGATGATGAGATCGCGGCTGCTAAAGAGATCGGATTGCGAATCCATGCTTCCCGGGGCTCGATGAGCCTGGGTGAGAGCAAGGGAGGCTTGCCGCCCGACAGCGTGGTGGATACGGAAGATAATATCCTTAAAGATAGCCAGCGTCTGATCGAGCAGTATCATGATCCAAAACCGGGGGCGATGGTACAGATCGTTTTGGCTCCCTGTTCACCTTTTTCCGTCACTAGGGATCTGATGATACAGTCCGCAGCGTTAGCGCGGCAGTACAATGTCCATCTGCATACCCACTTGGCTGAAACAAAGGACGAGGAAGTCTTTTGCCTCCAGAAATTCGGCCACCGCCCGGTGAGCTATATGCAAGCTCTCGACTGGATCGGCAATGACGTCTGGTTTGCACATGCAGTCTATATCAACCAATACGAGATTGGAATATTCTCCCAACATGGCTGTGGTGTGGCTCACTGTCCCTCGTCGAACATGCGCCTTGCCTCCGGTATTGCCCCGATCCGCGAGTACATGGCAGCAGGTGTGAAAGTTGGCTTGGGTGTGGATGGCTCTGCCAGCAACGACGGTTCCCACATGCTCGGGGAAGTCCGCCAGGCGATGCTGCTGGCTCGATTGCGGGCAGGGATCGAAGGTGCCTCGCTCTCTGGAACAGGCACACCACCGATCATGTCAGCTCGCCAGGCCCTCCATCTTGCCACTCGCGGCGGAGCGGCAGTTCTTGGCCGCAAGGACATCGGATCACTCGAATCGGGAAAATGCGCCGACTTCTTTGCCATCAACCTGAACCGCCTGGATTTCGCTGGGGCGCTCCACGATCCGGTGGCAGCAGCCATCTTTGTCCAGCCGGTGAAGACTGATTACACAGTCGTAGGCGGCAGGTTCGTGGTCAGGGAAGGTCAACTGGTAACCCTTGATGAAGCCAGATTGGTGGAAAAACACAACCACAACGCCAGGAATCTTTTAAACCCATGATCCCTCATATCTTTCTATTAATTCCTTTTTATTCAATCTATGACTGGATAGACAATTGATTATCTTGTTCTTATCCAAAACCGAGGTTGACAGTTCCATTTATCAGGAGGTTGAGTGAAGTTATCTGATATTGATATGATCCGTACCCTTGTAGATGTAGCAATGGGTCGGAAAACTGCTGACATTGTCATCCGCCGTGGGCAATGGGTATGTGTCCAATCGGGCGAGATCGTGCCGAATACAGATATTGCCATAGTAAATGGTCGAATCGCCTATGTCGGAGAGGATGCTTCGCACACAATCTCGAAGGATACGATCACGATTGAAGCCAGGGAGTGTTACCTCGTGCCTGGCTTGCTGGACGGGCATATGCACGTCGAGTCGGGTATGGTTACTGTTACCGAGTTTGTGCGGGCTGTCGCCCCACATGGTACCACTGGCATGTTCATCGACCCGCACGAGATCGCCAATGTCTTTGGTTTGAACGGCGTCAAGCTCATGGTGAATGAGGCTGCCAGACAGCCGATACACGTTTGGGTACAAATGCCATCTTGTGTCCCGTCCGCTCCCGGACTTGAAACACCGGGTGCCGTCATTGGACCTGAGGAAATCGCAGAAGCCATGACCTGGCCAGGTATCATCGGCTTGGGTGAGATGATGAACTTTCCTGGAGTATACAATGGTGATGAGAAATTGCTGGCAGAAATGGCAGAGGCACGTAAAGCCGGTAAAGTGATTGGTGGGCATTACGCCTCGCCTGATCTGGGCCGGCCTTTTCATGGATACGCTGCCGGAGGGGCTGAAGACGACCACGAGGGAATAAGTCTCGATGACGCAATTGCCCGGGTACGCCAGGGTATGAAAGCCTCCTTACGACACGGTTCAGCCTGGCATGATACGGCAGTACAGATCGAGGCGATCACGAAGATGGGCTTGGACTCACGCCATTTCATCCTATGCACCGACGACTCGCATGCAGCGACGCTTACGCAGTATGGCCATATGGATCATGTCCTGCGTCAAACGATCAAAGAAGGGCTTCCACCAATCACGGCGATCCAAATGGCGACTATCAACACTGCTGAACACTTCGGCCTCGATCGCGAGATCGGCATGATCGCTCCAGGCCGCTGGGCAGATATCCTGCTGGTTGAAGATCTGGAGAATTTCACAGCCAGGACGGTCATCGCCAAGGGCAGGATCATCGCTGAAAAAGGTCAACTCATTATCAATTTGCAGCAAGTATCATACCCGCAATGGGCGACTCAATCCATCCACTTGAAGAAGGTGCTTACTGCAGATGATTTCCGGCTGGTTGCTCCAACCGGGAACAGAGGTGTTGTTAAAGCCAACGTGATTGGAATAATAGAGAATCACGCTCCAACCAGGCATATTCAGATGGACGTTCCAGTCAATGATAATGAAGTTCATGCAGACATCACGAATGATCTGGCGAAAGTCGCCCTTATTGAAAGGCATCGTGGGACAGGCACGGTTCAGGTCGGTCTGGTACAGGGTTTTGGCTTCAACAAACCATGTGCGGTCGCTTCAACCGTTGCTCACGATTGTCATCATATGCTCGTGGTCGGCACTGACGAAACCAATATGGCGGTGGCAGCCAATAAACTGGCTGATGTCGGCGGTGGTCAGGTAGTGGTGAAGGACGGTAAGGTTATCGGTCTGGTGGAACTTGGTATCGCAGGGCTGATGTCCACCGAACGGGTCGAAGTGGTCGCACAGAAGGCTGGCATGGTTTTGGAAGGTTTTCGCCAGTGCGGCTGTAAACTTAACAATCCGAACATGCAATTAAGTCTGCTGGCCTTGGTTGTCATACCCGAACTCCGCATCTCGGACAAGGGTCTGGTTGATGTAACACGCTTCGAGTTCCTGCCTGTGCTCGAAGACTAACCTGGTAAGGAGAAATAGGATCTTATGCCACATTTTCCGTTCCAACGTTTGCAATCTGAGCTGGCCGTCCTGATCGCAGGTACTCCTGCAGGGAAACGATTGCCTTCTGAGCCAGAGCTGGCAAAACAATTAGGTGTTTCACGCGCCACATTACGGGAAGCCATGCGCACGTTCGAAACTCGAGGTCTCATCCGTCGCCGTCAAGGTTCAGGTACTTTCGTAGTAGGTCAGGTTCCGGTTATTAATAGTGGCTTGGAAATACTGGAAAGTCTTGAAACGATGGCAAAGAGGATGAATCTGGAGATCTCGGTGAGCAATCTGCGCATCGAGAGGTTGTACGCTGACCAGGAATTCGCAGACAGTCTGGGTGTACCTCTCGCAACGAACCTGACCAGAGTGCAGCGCATAATGAGTACTGGCAAACGTCCGGTTGCTTTTTTAGTGGATATCTTGCCGGAGGATGTTCTTAATCCGAAGCAATTACCGGAAAATTTCCGCGGCTCAGTGCTGGACTTTTTGCTGGAGCGCGGCGACTTGCTGACAATGGCACGGGCGGCAATCAGTGCCACCGACGCCCCTGCTGATGTGGCTAAGGCGCTCGAGGTCCAACGCGGTGATGTCCTGCTTCAATTCACTTCACAGTTATTTTTAGCCAATGGTCGTGTGGTTGATCATTCATTCGGTTATTTCCTACCCGGTTACTTCCATTTCCATATCTTACGCCGGATAGTTAGTTAACCGTATCGCTGTTTTTAGCGATACCTGTCAACAACATTAAATATATTAGGAGGATTCTATAATGCGTAGTTTTGCTGGTCGTGATATCCTTTCGCTCAAGGAATTTGAGCGCAATGAGTTTTTCCACGTCTTTGATGTAGCCGAAGAACTGGAACCAATTGCACGCAGCCGTCGAAATAGCGATCTCTTGAAAGAGAAAACACTTGTGACGGCTTTTTATCAACCATCCACCCGCACCCGTCTGGCTCACGAAGCAGCCATGCACCGCCTGGGTGGACATGTCACCGGTTTCGCCGACGCAAAAATGACCCGCGCCGGAGACTTCTACCAGGAATCAATTAAAGATACTGTTAAAATGCTGGAGTTCTATGGTGATGTGATCGTCATGCGCCACTTTCAACAGGGCGCGCCGCATGAGGCAGCTAAATGGGCTTCGATCCCGATCATCAATGGCGGTGACGGTTGGGGGGAACATCCAACCCAGATCCTGACCGATCTGTACACTGTATTGCAGGAAAAAGGTACCATAGATGGCCTAAGATGGATGGCAGTTGGGGATATGCGCATGCGCACCATGCACTCCCTGGGTTATGCCCTGACTCAGTTCGATTGTCCGATCACTTTTGTAGCACCACCAGACATGGCTCTCACACCTGAGTTCAAGAATGAGCTGAAACAATACAGCCTCGATTTTAAAGAAGCCGAACACGTGGAACAGGTGATCGCAGATGTGGATGTCATTTTGGTCGAACCGGTCGTGCAGCCTGACTACACCAAGTCCCGCGATGAACGCACCGGCGAAGTTGGGATGACACCAGTCAATTACAAGATCACCCGTGAATTGCTGCAGAAAAAAGCCAAACCGGATGCCATCCTGCTTCACTCGCTGCCGCGTATGGATGAGGTCCCCACAGATGTTGATATAACCCGTTGGTCGCGTTATTGGCAGGAAGCATTCAACGGTGTGGTAATGCGCATGGCTTTACTTGCGCTTGTACTTGGAGCCATGGAATGAACTCAAGCCAGATACCTGGACGAGATGAAACAGTATTCAGGTTCTATGCGCTCTGTTTGTATGACACGGTTAGGAGAGTGAAACAATGCAAACCGATCTAAGAGGCCGCGACCTGATCAGCGACCTGGACTTCTCTAAGGAAGAAGTCGAAACCGTACTTGAAGTAGCTTGGGATTTAAAGCGTAAACGTGTCCTGGGTGAAGAGCATGCATATCTACGCGACAAAGTGCTGGCAATGCTGTTCTTCTTCAGCAGCACGCGTACCCGTGGTTCATTTGAGGCCGGGATGGCACAATTGGGCGGGCATGCGGCATTTATTGAAAGCAAGACAACCCAAATCGCCCACGGTGATACCCCCAAGGAGATCGGTGAGATTTTCGGTCGCTATTTCGACGGTATTGCCATTCGTCACGTAGACTGGGGTGTGGGTAACGGTTATCTGAATGCCGTCGCTAAAGCTTCCCGCGTCCCGGTGCTGAATATGCAATGCGACATTTACCATCCTTTTCAAATCCTGGCTGATCTGATGACCATTATCGAAAAGAAAGGTCGCGACCTGCGCCGCAAGAAGATGGTCGTATCCTGGGCGTATGCCTCTTCATACCAGAAGCCCATGTCCGTACCGCAGTCTTTAGTATTGCAGATGCCACGCTTTGGCATGGATGTCATTCTGGCCCACCCACCAGAGTTCAAGCTGATGCCCGGGATCATGGACCAGGCCTTGGAGCAGGCAAAGAAGTATGGCACTGGTTTTGATCTCACTGATAACATGGAAGAAGCCTTCAAGGACGCAGACATCATCTATGCCAAGTCATGGGAAGCCATGGTTCATACCCCTGATCCCGAAGAGGGTGCCAGGATAATCAAGAAATATGAACATTGGATAACTGATGAGCGTAAGATGGTTCTAGCCAAACCGGATGCCATATACATGCACCCGCTGCCGGCGGATCGAAATATCGAGGTCACCGATGGTGTGATGGACGGACCGCAGTCTGCGGTCTACGATGAAGCCGAAAACCGTATGCACGCCCAAAAAAGTGTCATGGCACTCACGATGCGATAAGGAGTTATTATGGGTAAGAAAGTTGCTGTTGTCGCAATTGGTGGTAACTCGCTGATCAAAGATAAGACGCACGAAACGGTCGAGGACCAGTATCAAGCTGCCAAAGAGACCACCTATCACATCGCCGATATGATCGAAGCCGGCTGGGATGTGGCTATCGGTCATGGTAATGGACCGCAGGTCGGATTTATTCTGCGCCGCTCGGAAATTGCAGCCAAGGTCGAGGGTATGCACGAAGTCCCATTGGATGTCTGCGGGGCGGATAGCCAGGGTGCGATCGGATACGCCCTGCAGCAGAATTTACAGAACGTACTGCACCAGCGGAAAATCAAGAAGAACGTGGCTACGGTGATCACCCAGGTATTGGTGGGTAAGGACGATCCGGCTTTTAAGAATCCTTCCAAACCAATCGGTGGCTTCATGCAGGAGTCGGAAGCTAGGATGCGCGAAAAAGACCTCAATTGGAGCGTGGTTGAAGACGCAGGGCGTGGTTGGAGGAGGGTGGTTGCTTCACCGCTGCCAAAAGAGGTCGTTGAACTTGATTCTGTCAAGACACTGCTCGATGCAGGCGTGGTCGTCATCACTGTTGGTGGTGGCGGTATCCCGGTCATCGAAAAAGAATCCGGTGATTACGTCGGTACTGCCGCAGTGATCGACAAGGATTACGCCAGTAGTCTGTTGGCGCGTGAGATCAAAGCCGACCTGTTGCTGATCTCAACGGCGGTAGAAAAAGTAGCCCTTAATTTTGGTAAACCTGATCAGAAGTGGATCGATGGGATGACCTTGGCTGAAGCCAGGCAATACCTGGCTGAAGGTAAACATTTCGCTAAAGGATCGATGGCTCCCAAGATCCAGGCCATTATCTGGTTCCTGGAAGCTGGTGGTAAACAGGCACTCATCACCAATCCTGAAAACATCGGGAACGCCCTTAATGGTCGAACAGGTACCTGGATCGTACCCTAAAAAGAGCTCAGTATCTGACGGAGGTCGTCCAGCGGTCTCCGTCAGTTGATTAAACGAAAATGGTTATGAAGAATTGGACCAAGCAGATTCCTGGATTTGAGAAATCTCCAATCTGGGTACCGTTCTTGCTGTTGACCGTTACCGTAACTGCGTATGGGCTGATCCTACCCCAACTGGGCTTTTACTGGGATGATTTTCCGATGAGCTGGATTCGCTATCAGCTTGGACCAGAAGCAATGACCCGTTATTTCGCCAACAACCGGCCATACTGGGGGATGCTCTATCAGGTGACAACCAGGATGTTACCATATCAACCCTTCGCCTGGCAGCTATTTGCCCTGTTCTGGCGCTGGGTCACGGGTGTCCTGGTCTGGGGAATCATGCAACAGATTTGGCCAAAACAGTCACAACTGGCGTTTGCAGTGAGCCTTTTCTTCCTGCTTTACCCGGGTTTCAACCAGCAGTGGGTTTCCTATCTCTACAGTCATTTCTTCATTGTATTATCATTTTTCCTTTTCTCGCTGATATGTATGCTCTGGTCAATTCGTCCAACGTACAGGCTGCAATTATCCTGGCTGTTAACCGTGCTTGGAATTCTGGGTTCCATATTGAACCTATGGATGATGGAATATTTCTTTGTCTTGGAACTATTCCGTCCATTTCTGCTTTGGTTTGGATTACGTGAGCAAATCCCTGATTTTCGTAAACGGATACAACGTCTGATTGTCATTTTGTTGCCATATATGTCCGTTTTTATTGCGGCTGTTCTGTTCCGAATTTTCGTTTTTAACAACCAGGTTTATCAAGCTAACCTGTTACCAAAATTGCGGGCGGAACCAATCATGATCATTCTCACCCTCGTAAAGACGATCCTGACCAGCTTTTGGACCGTTAGCGCAGCAGCATGGTCGCAGGTTTTCCGTTTTATTAATCCAACCGTTGAGGGACCACGCACAATAGTAGTTTACGCTGCGGTGGTATTGGTCAACCTTTTATTGGCAATCGTATTTCTCTTTAGATTACCCCAGGATGCTGATATCAGTAAAAACAGATGGAATAAGTATGGACTCTGGGCTTTGGGATTGGGGCTGGTTGCAATGTTCCTGGCGGGTTGGCCATTCTGGATGATAGATTTTCCCGTCACGTTGGGTTTTCCCGCCAACCGTTTTACCCTGCCGTTCATGCTTGGGTCGAGTCTTCTTATTGCCGGTTTGATCGAACTGGTCCCCTTCCAGATAATGCGATCAATAATCACAGCTATATTGGTGGGCTTGGCAGCGGGGCGTCAATTCCTTTGGGCGAACGAGTACCGCCTCGACTGGAACACGCAGAAAAACCTGTTCTGGCAGATGTCTTGGCGCATACCAAAGCTTCAAACAGACACCCTTTTGCTCATGAACGAAGGAGCCTTCAATTACTACGCCGATAATTCGCTGAGCGCACCCCTCAATTGGATTTATGCACCCGAAAATCGCTCCGCTCACGTAAACTACCTGCTCCTCTACCCGACATCACGTTTGGGGGGGAGCTTGCCAGCCCTCGAGGAAGGTTTGCCAGTATACCATGACTTTTTCACAGGACGCTTTTCCGGAAATACCTCGCAGGCAGTTGTCATCTATTACTTGCCACCATCCTGCCTGCGTGTGCTGGACCCTGAAATTGACCAGGATAACCGTATGATCCCCGTTGAGAACCTCCTTCGGGAGGCGGCGCATTTATCAAAAACCACCCTTATTCTGGACGATAGCAATATTAACTTACCTGGGGTTTACGATCCGGAACCATCCCATCTCTGGTGTTATTACTTCGAGAAAGCCGATCTCGCTCGCCAACAGGGTGATTGGGAGCAAGTGGTGGACCTTGGCGATCAAGCCTTTCAACTAAATGACTATCCCAACGATCCAGTGGAACGATTTGTATTTATCGAGGGATATGGACACATTGGTGACTGGGATAGGGCTTTCCAATTATCAAAAACCTCGTATCGCGTCTCCCCATCTTATATGGGTCCATTATTGTGCAGTCTGTGGAAACGGATCGATCGAACGATCCCGGATGATCCTGAAAAAAGTAAGGCACTATCACGAGCACAAATTGAGTTCCACTGTTCCACCTAGAATATGACATTGGTCATTAGTCCAGGTCACGGTTTCGTGCTAGAATATTATATAACGTGTATGAAGAAAGGAGGCAAAAGACTAAAAAAATACCTTGATTATTACAGTTATCGGATTCAACCCATTAAATAAGAAGGAGAAGAATAGTATGAGCAACAAGTCATTGCATTTTGTGGTCCTCACCGTGATTTTTGTGATGATCGCCTCAGCATGTGCACCAAAACCGGAAGTGGTTGGCGGCTTTCAAATCCCTGAGATCGAAAAGGGAAAGTTTAATGTCGCTGCAGTGTTGATCGGCCCGCACGATGATGGTGGTTGGTCTCAGGCTCATTACGAGGGATTGGTTTATGTTGAAGAAAAAGTTCCGAACGTACATGTAGCCTATATTGAAAATGTCCCGGAAGGTGCCGACTCGGAGCAGGTATTCCGCAGTCTATCCCGTAAGGGTTTCAACCTGATTCTAGGCACTTCCTTCGGTTATATGGACCCAATGGGCACCGTCGCAGAAGAGTTTCCGGATATTACCTACATCCATATCAGTGGTTACAAGTCAAATACAAAGAACTTTGGTAACCTGTTTGGAGCCATGGAAGATATGAAATACTTGGCTGGTATGATTGCCGGAGCGCGGGCAAAGGCTGACGGCAATCCCAAGATAGGTTATATGGCTACCTTCCCGATCCCTGAAGAGATCCGCCTAGGCAACGCTATCGCGCTCGGTATGAAGAAGACCTGCCCGGAGTGCACCATGGACGTTCGCTGGCTCAATACCTGGCACGACCCCGTGGTTGAAAGAGATGGTGCTGCTTCATTATTCGATGCTGGTGCGCAAGTTGTGTTCACCGGTGCTGATACTCCCGCAGTTGCTGATGTTGCCCAGGAAAAGGGCAAATGGGGTATCACATATGACTGGGTTGGCTCTTGCAAGGTTGAACGCTGCCTCACAGCTCCCTACTGGATCTGGGGTTCAGTTTACGCTTCGATCACCAAGGGCTTAATCGGTGGCACCTACAAGGTTGGTTGGGACTACTTTGATGCCGATAGCGGCGGTATGGGATTGTTTGGTTTTATGGAAGGTCAGCAATTGACTGCAGGGATGAAAGACCTGCCGCCTGAAACCATACAGATGGTGAAGGATACCCTCGCTCAGATGCTGTCGGGAAAATTCACCCGCTTTGACGTTTTCGTCGGTCCGATCGTAGACAACAAAGGGATAACTATCGTCCCGGCGGGCGAGAAGTTCTCTCAGCCTGACATCGATCAATTCCCACCCGGTGCACCCGGTTTAGAGTGCACATACTGCATGTACTGGTGGGCTGATGGAATTACCGCTGAGCTGCCCAGCTTAGGCGGGTAAATGTTTAACTAACCACTGGAGCCGGAATCCCACAAGGGTTCTGGCTCCTTTCAATATATGGAGAGCTGCTGGATCATGATAACTGATGATGCCTGTCAGTGTTCACCGGATATGCGCTCAACGGAGGTGTGACCGAGTGAAGAATTCACCACGCCTAACCGGGATCTCATCTGCGATTAAGGATATTCCTATCGTCGTGGAAATGCATGAAATTGTCAAGCGTTTCCCTGGCGTATTGGCAAACGATCACGTGAACTTTGAAGTACGGATTGGAGAGATCCACGCTTTGTTGGGGGAAAATGGAGCCGGCAAAAGTACTCTTATGAACGTCCTGGCTGGTCTCTATAGACCCGAATCCGGCATTATTTCTGTAAAAGGTAAGACGGTTAATTTTTCTTCCCCACGTGATGCTATTGAAGCTGGTATTGGGATGATCCACCAACACTTTATGTTGGTACCTTCCCAGACGGTTACCGAGAATATTCTACTTGGATTGGATGAACCGCGATTTCGCATGAATCTGGGTGAGTATAACCACAAGGTGGCTGACTTAAGTGAGCGCTTTGGATTGAAAGTTGATCCGCGGGTCAAGATCTGGCAGTTATCAGTTGGTGAACAGCAGCGTGTAGAAATCCTCAAAATGCTTTACCGTGGTGCCAGCATCCTGATAATGGATGAACCAACAGCTGTCCTCGCCCCGCAGGAGATCGATGGATTGTTCAAAACGCTCAGATCAATGGTGAATGAAGGGAAATCCATCATCTTTATAAGTCACAAGTTGCATGAGGTGATGGAAATCGCTGATCGTATCACAGTATTGCGCAAAGCAAAGGTAACCGCGGCTGGTTTGATAACCAGCCAAACCAGCCGCCCGGAGTTGGCCCGTCAAATGGTTGGAAGAGAAGTCATCTTCCATTTGGATAAAAAGGTAAAAACACCTGGAGAGATCATTCTGGCGGTCAAAGATGTATGTGCCGATAACGATAAGGGATTTCAATCCCTGAATGGGCTCTCACTCGAAGTGCGCTCAGGTGAGATCGTAGGTCTGGCAGGAGTAGCTGGCAATGGTCAACGTGAGCTGGCACAAGTTATCACTGGTTTACGCAAGTGCAAGAACGGGCAGGTGCTGTTGAATGGGGAGGTGATTAGTAATCGGTCAGCGCTATTTGGCATCCATCGCGGTATTGCCCACATCCCCGAAGACCGTACCGGAGTTGGGACAGCACCAAACCTGAGCGTAACTGATAACGTGATCATGAAACAATACCGTCACCCTCCGATCGCCCGGCACGGAATGTTGAACTTGCAGGCAGCAACCAGGTTTGCCAACCAACTCAAAGATTCCTATGACATCATGGTGCCTACGGTCGAGACACCGGTACGCCTGCTTTCAGGTGGGAATTTACAAAGGGTTATTCTTGCCCGTGAGATCTCTGGCAAGCCATCCATGCTGGTAGCTGTCCAACCTACACGTGGTCTGGATGTTGGTGCGATCGAAGGAGTACACCGCTTGCTTCTGGAGCAGAGTGACGCTGATTCAGCAATTTTATTGATCTCTGAAGAGCTGGAAGAATTGCTATACCTCAGTGATCGGATCTATGTGATATATGAAGGTCGCATTATGGGAGAAGTCAAGATAAGTGAAAAAGACACATCTACAGAACTCATCGAGATCATTGGATTGATGATGACGGGCACAACCCTTGAACACATCCGCGGAGCGGAGGTGAAAAGAAATGTCTGAAAACGCACCTGCTCACCTCGCAAGGCGAAAAAAACTGCTCGGATTCAGCCTGCAAATGGAGCCACGCCTTGAAGAACCACCTCGCTGGTTTCCATTAATAATTTCTCTGGGCGCGATCATCGTCGCATTGGTAATTGGTGGCATCATCATTTTATTCGCAGGTGGAGACCCTATCCGTTCCTATATCCATATTGCCAAAGCCTCCTTGGGAAATATCGGCGTCATCTCCGACACGATTGTCAAAGCTACACCGATCCTTCTGGCAAGTCTAGCCTGTTCGATAGCATTTAGAATGAAGCTGTGGAATATTGGTGCTGAGGGACAGTTCATAATGGGTGCATTCGGTGCCAGTGCAATTGTGTTAACCCCCGTGTTGCCTGCGGAAACTTCCCCCTGGATCTTTTTGCCGGTCATGATGCTGGCTGCAATTATCGCTGGGGCGCTCTGGGGAGCCATCCCGGGTTTCTTAAAAGCCCGTCTTAATGTCAACGAGATCATCAGTACTTTAATGATGAACTATATTGCTATTTCCTGGATTAATTTCTTCATCTTTGCAGTCTGGACCGAAGGGGGATTCCCGATGACTCCAAAATTTCCACAGAACGCCTGGTTGCCTCGTTTGCTTGATTATGCAGAAAATGTTCCAGCGTTTCGCGGCTTGACCACTCACCTTGGTTTACTGCTGGGTGTAATTGCGGCTGTGATTATTTGGTTGATTGTATATCGCAGCCGCTGGGGCTATGAGATACGCTTGATAGGAGACAATCCGCGCGCAGCCCAATATGCCGGGATAAATATCTACCGTAACACCATTCTGGTGATGATGCTCTCCGGAGCCTTGGCTGGTTTGGGGGGCATGTCGGAAGTCTCTGGTATGGTTCATCGCCTCCAGACTTCCCCGATTGCCGCAGGCTATGGTTTCACCGGAATTATTGTAGCCTGGCTGTCAAAATTAAATCCCCTGGTAGCCATCCTGGTATCTCTTTTATTTGGTGCCTTACTGTTGGCTGGTCGCGAGATCCAACCCTCAGGTGTACCCAAGATGATCCAGGGTGTTATTTTGGTGTGTTTGATCGCCAGTGACTTCTTGATGCGTTATCGGATCCATATAGTAAGAACGGCAGAGGAGGCATAGACCATGGATGCCATAACCATCTTGCAGGCTGGTGTGGGAACAGGCACCGTGCTGCTATTCGCTACCTTGGGAGAGATCTTTGCTGAGCGTTCTGGTGTGCTCAACCTGGGCGTGGAAGGGATGATGTTAATTGGAGCAATGAGCGGCTATAGTGTTGCCCTGGCAACCGGTAATCCCTGGCTGGGTGTTCTGGTTGCTATGATCGCGGCCGGTTTGCTCAGCCAAATACATGCCATCATTACCATTACCCTCCAGGCTGACCAGGTCGTGAGTGGTTTAGCCTTGACGTTCGTGGGAATTGGGATCAGCCTGGTTCTAGGTGAGGGATTGAGCAAGGCTGGAACTGTGTCTCTATTACCTGCTGTTTCGATCCCGCTGTTGGTACAGATCCCTTTGTTAGGACCAATATTTTTCAAAAACCAGAGCCTCCTGGTTTACATCGGCTATATATTCATCCCGTTGGCATGGTACTACATAAACCGTACTCGACCTGGCTTGCACCTGCGCGCAGTGGGAGAATATCCTGCTTCGGCTGATGCCCTTGGGATTAACGTATACCGCCTGCGCTACCTGTATGTTTTCGTGGGTGGTTTGCTGGCTGGTTTGGGTGGAGCGACCATCAGCCTTGCGGTTTCACCTGGCTGGTTCAGCGAGATGACCACCGGTGGTCAGGGATGGATAGCGATTGGTTTGGTGATTTTTGCCCAATGGGATCCGCTGCGGGCGGCGTTAGGTTCCTATACCTTCGGTGCGCTGCGCCGCCTCATCCTTGACATCCAGGGACCTATGAACCTGCTCGGCAGGCGGAATCCCTTTTACTATAATCCATACTGGGGTTTCTTTCTCCAGATGCTGCCATATGCTTTCACGATCATTGTCCTGGTTATTGGTTCGCGCGAAGCCATGCGGAAACGATTGGGAGCACCGGCCGCATTGGGAAATCCATATATTCGCGGCGCCAGAGGGTTATAATGGTTCTAATGAATGCTTGGATCACTTTGACCACTATTCTCCAGCAGGGTCAACCAATGAAATAAAACTGGGGTAGGTTCGGTGGTCGTTGTAGATGCATGCTCTGCAACGGCGTCGGGTTTAGTGCCTGGCGAAAAGTGCCGCCAGCTTATCGTCACTCAGGTCGAATCACTAATCACCGATCCTATGAAAATTTGCCAAGAATACCTCCGTCCAAACAACATAACCGAAGCGTTACAGGCTCTATCTGACTCTCCAGGTACCACTTCTCCAATTGCAGGCGGGACAGACTTGATCCTGGAGTTGCAGCAGGGACTTCACCCACCAGTACATACGCTGGTGGATATTACAGGCATTCCCGAAATGACAGTCCTTGAAATTCGTGGGGAAGAATTATATATCGGGGCTGCTGTACCCCTGAACCGGATTGCCTCTTCATCAATTGTAAACGGACATGCCCGGGCACTGTTGGAAGCTTGCAGTCTGATCGGTGGTCCGCAGGTTCGCAACGTGGCAACGCTGGGTGGCAATGTAGCTCATGCCCTACCCGCAGCAGATGGCACCATCGCCCTCATGGCGTTGGATGCCCAGGCTTTGGTCACTGATACACAAGGATTCCGCCGCATCTTCCTTGCTGAGCTTTTCCTGGGACCTGGAAAAACCTCCCTGAGGAATGGAAAGGAACTGTTGGTAGGATTTTACATCCCAGTTTGCCAATCCCATCAGGCATCCGCCTTCAAGCGCATCATGCGTGCTCAAGGAATTGCCTTGCCGATCCTGAATGTCGCCGTCTGGCTGGAACGTCATGCCAATCATGTCGCCCAGCTACGAATCGCGGTCGGTCCCTCTGGTCCCACCCCCCAACGCATCCATCCAGCGGAAGATGCCCTCATCGGTCAGCCATTGAATCCCGAAACCTGCTCCAAAGCCCTGAATGCGCTGCTCGATCAGGTCCATTTCCGCACCAGTCCCCAGCGTGCCACAGCGGATTATCGCCGCCATATTGTCGGTGGGTTATTGAGTAGCACATTGGAAACCGCCTGGCAGCGGGCAGCGTAATAACAGGAAATGAGGAATAAACCTGGATATGAAAATCTCTCTCACTGTAAACGGTCAGCCTTATGAACTACCAGCGATTCCAGGCGAAACCCTCGCTGATTTGCTTCGTAAACGGTTGCATTTGACAGGTACCAAGATAGGGTGTAATGAAGCTGAATGTGGTACCTGTACAGTAGTAATTAATGGAGAGCCGGTATTATCTTGTATCTATCCGGCAGAACGTGCCCAAGGTAAACAAATACTGACCATTGAGGGATTGTCTGAACCGAATGCGGGAGGTCTCAAGCTGCACTCGCTTCAGGAGGCTTTTATCAAGCATGGTGCGGTGCAATGTGGATTCTGCATCCCGGGGCAGATTATGACCGCCTATGCCCTCCTCCAAAATAATCCGGATCCATCCCAGGCAGAGATCCGTTATGCGCTAAAAGATACCCTCTGTCGCTGTGGTGGTTATCCCTCCATTGAAAATGCTATTCAGGCCGCCGCTTATTCTTTAAGAACTGGTGAACCAGTCCCCTCCCCCACCGTACAGGAATCAGGAGCGAGTTATTCTGTCATCGGTCATACACATATCCGCCCGGACGCAGTCGGGAAAGTATCCGGTTACGGCAAATATACCGACGATTTGGTATTCGATGGCATGTTGTATGCCAGCGTTCGGCGGGCTGGTATCCCGCATGCGATCTTGAGGAAATTGAATGTCGAAAAAGCGCGGGCTTTGCCGGGTGTTTCGGCGGTTCTCACTGCCGAAGATATCCCTGGTGAAAAAAACCATGGTTTGGTGATATACGATTGGCCGGTGATGATTGGGGTAGGTGACCGCATACGCTATGTTGGAGATGCTGTCGCTATCCTCGCGGCAGAGACCCAGGAGATCGCCGCTGAGGCTTTGAAACTGATCGATGTTGAGTATGAGGAACTTCCCGTCATTAATGATCCGATCCAGGCGCGCCAGCCCGATGCCCCCCTCCTGCACAAGAATGGTAATTTATTAAAACATATCAAGGTCCGCAAAGGAAATGTGTCCCGGGGATTTGCAGAAGCCGATATCATCCTTGATCACACTTTTCATACACCTGCTATGGATCATGCGTTTATGGAACCGGAATGCAGTATAGCCGTTCCAACACCGGATGGGCGCATGGAAATTCACGTCGGTTCGCAAATACCATATCTTGACCGTCTGCAGGTTGCACGGGTGCTTGGCTGGCCTGAAGAGCGTATACGGATCATCGGGCAGTTGATGGGTGGGGGTTTCGGTGGCAAAGAAGACATCGCCGGACAGATCCACGCCGCCCTGATGGCGAATGTGACTGGTCAGCCTGTTAAACTGCTCTTCGACCGGAATGAGAGTATGTTGGTGCACCCGAAACGGCATGCTACCCGGATACATATCAAGATAGGAGCCAAAAGAAATGGTCAATTGACCGCGGTCGAGACCGAATTGTACGGGGATACAGGTGCATATGCCTCTCTTGGTGAAAAAGTGATGGGACGTGCAACTACGCATTCTGCGGGTCCGTACGATATCCCAAATGTACACGCTGATTGTTATGCCATGTATACGAACAACCCACCCGCTGGAGCATTCCGCGGCTTTGGCGTCACTCAATCAGCCTTTGCGGTCGAGAGCATGATGGATATGCTGGCCAGGGAGTTGGAGATCGACCCGGTGGAATTGCGACGGATGAACGCCCTCCGGGTTGGTAGTTTCACCAGCACAAACCAGAAGCTGCGCGATAGTGTAGGTCTGGTTGAATGCCTTGATAAAGTCGAGGCTGAGATGAACCATTTGGCGGGTATGGAAGAACCAGGTTGTTCACCATTCGCCTCTCGTCCTATGGCGAGTACACCTCATCTGAGACGCGCTTGGGGGTTTGCAGTAGCCTACAAGAATACAGGCTTGGGTGGTGGTGCCCCCGATAAATCCGGGGCAGAGGTGGAGTTGTATCCGGATGGCATGCTGGAAGTGCGCACCTCGGCTGCAGAATTGGGTCAAGGATTGGTGACCGTCCTTCAAATGATTGTTGCCGAAGAGCTTTCGGTACAACCATCCCGGGTGAAAGTCTTGGTCATGGATACAGACCTCACTCCCGATGGTGGGCCGACCACGGCCTCCCGCCAGACTTATGTTACAGGAAATGCCGCCCGGCTGGCTGCTCAAACCCTGCGCAGAGCGATCGTCTCAACGCTGGCTGAGAAATTCGACCAGGCTCCAGAGAGGGTCACTTTTGGTGATGGGCTGGTCCAGGTAGATACTCATTCTATCCCCCTTGGAGATGTTGTAGCCGAAATGAAGACGATGGGACAGGAACCGCGGGCTTTGTATGAATATTGGGCGCCAGCTACTTTCCCTTCGGGTCAAGGGGGTGATATGCACTTTGCTTATAGCTTCGCTGCCCAGGCTGCAGAAGTGGAAGTGAACACACTTACAGGTGAAATCCACCTCTTACGGGTCATCTCCGCCAATGACGTGGGTCGTGCCATTAACCCTCTGGGTTTGCAAGGTCAGGTGGAAGGTGGAGTGATGATGGGGCTGGGTAACGCCCTGACTGAACACTTCATCATCAAGGATGGCTATGTGATCACAGACCGCCTGGCGCGTTACCGAATCCCATCTATTATCCATACGCCTGAGATCGTCTCGATCATTATTGAACAGCCTACCCAGGACGGACCGTATGGTGCCAAAGGTGTCGGTGAAATTGTAAGCATCCCTACTGCCCCGGCAATTACCAATGCCATTTATAACGCTGTGGGTGTGCGGGTTGACCGCCTTCCTCTGGATCAGGAACAGATTCTTTGGGGGATCAAGGCATAAGTCAGTACCAGTGATATCAAGAGGGTGATAAAATCAAAAGAGTTGAGTTTTTCCCATAATTGTTCATAGCTTCTGGAAGTATTTCTGATATCAATAACGATGATGGATATGGATTGAAAGCAAAACGCTATGGATAAATATACTGGCTATCGATGTTCACTATGCGGCAAGGAATATCTTCCAGGTCAGGTCACCTATGTATGCCCTATAGATGGTGGAAATCTGGATATCGTCCTGAACTATGAAAGTATACGTAGTAAATTCCAACCGGAAGATATCCTTTCACGCTCAGACGCTTCCCTCTGGCGTTACCTGCCGCTTCTTCCGGTCCAGGATCCAGGGGGTGAGGCTACTCCATTGCGGGCAGCAGGCTGGACTCCGGTTTTTTCCCTGCCTCGTTTGGCTCAGAAACTTGGCCTGCATCAATTGTGGCTAAAGGATGAAAGCCGTAATCCTACTGCCTCATTTAAAGACCGGGCCAGTGCCGTTGTCGTTGCCCGCGCTCACGAGATTGAAGCAGAGGTGGTTGTGACAGCTTCAACTGGAAACGCCGGCGCAGCCTTGGCGGGCATGTCTGCTGCGGTTGGCCAGAAAGCGGTGATCTTTGCTCCCAAAACCGCACCACCGGCTAAAGTGGCCCAGCTGCTTGTCTTTGGCGCCAAAGTGCTGCTCGTTGATGGCACCTATGATGATGCTTTTGACCTGTCCATCCAGGCTGCGCATACGTTCGGCTGGTACTGCCGCAATACAGGCTACAATCCTTTCACTCTTGAAGGCAAGAAAACAGCAGCTTTTGAAATTTGGGAATTCATGTTTCAAGCAGCCGAGAATGGTGACTGGAAAGAGAAGGAGTCGACCACTCCCCATCTGCCGTTGACTGTTTTCGTATCCGTAGGGGACGGGAATATCATTTCAGGTTTACATAAAGGTTTCAAGGATCTATTGGCACTTGGTTGGATCGAAAAAATCCCTCGCATTATTGGCGTTCAAGCTGAAGGTTCGGCATCAATTTATAATGCCTTTCATAACAATAATGAACAAATCATTCCGGTTAAGGCACAAACCCTGGCAGACAGCATCTCGGTTGATCTACCGCGGGATGGTGTACGTGCCGTGCGCGCCGCTCGCGAGACCGGTGGGACTTACCTCACTGTCAGCGATGCGGATATTCTGGCTGCTTTAGCGGACCTGGGCAGGGTTGGAGTATTCGCCGAGCCGGCAGGAGCAACCTCTTATGCCGGCCTGGTTAAAGCCGTGGCGCAAAATATCGTACATAAAGATGACCCTGTATTGGTGATTAATACTGGTAGTGGCTTGAAAGATTTGAAAGCCGCAATGCAAACCGTGAAAGAAGCCCCCATTATTGAACCAACCCTGAAAGCCGTTAAACAGGCCTTATGACCAGGAACTGGAGCCTACCAACCCGTTATTTCGTCTTGGTACTGGTAGTCATTGCCCTGGTTGTGGTGGCTTGGATTATTCGTGGTTTATTCCAACCCTTGATCATCGCTGGTTTGATAGCCTATATCCTTAGTCCTGTTGTTGACCTTTTCGAGAAACGGGTCCGGATGAGACATGCCGTGGCTGTCAACCTGGTATATTTTATCAGCCTTGGAATTATCCTGGCAATTCCCGCAACACTTGTTCCAGTGTTGATGGGAGAATTGCAAACCCTGTCTTCCGATCTGATGGATATAATGGAACAACTCCGCTGGTTTTTATCCAGACCGGTGACAATAGCCGGTTTCACGCTTATCCCGCATGGGAGTCTGCCGGATATAAGTGAAGCTCTGAGGAATTGGATAATCCCTCTGCCTGAGAACGCACTAAGGATCCTGGAGAGCACTTCACGAAACGCTGCCTGGTTACTGGTTATAGTGGTCAGCGTATATTACCTGCTGCTCGATTGGGAACATGCGCGCGAGTGGCTCATCCGCCTCTCTCCTGAAACCTACCGGAAGGATACCCGCCGGTTATTCCTGGAGATAAAAAAAGTATGGTCGGCATACCTGCGTGGCCAGCTGGCTTTGATGTTCATCGTCGGGGTTGTGTTCACTATCATCTGGTTCGCTATCGGCTTGCCGGGTGCCCTAATAATTGGTATTCTGACAGGTCTTTTCAGTCTGGTACCAGAGATAGGACCTCTGATTGCCACCCTCCTTGCGATCGCCGTGGCTTTGGTGGAAGGCTCGAACTTCCTCCCCATATCCAATTTCTGGTTTGGACTCTTGGTATTAGGCATTTACCTGGTCTTGATAAATTTCAAGAATATCTGGCTGCGACCTCACATAATGGGACGTAGTGTGCATATGCATCAGGGCTTGGTATTCGTTGCGATCATTGCAGCCGTGGTCTTCCAGGGGATCTTGGGGGCATTGATCATTGTGCCGGTTCTTGCCTCTGCAGTCGTGGTAGGTCGTTACCTGCGCCGGCGGCTCCTTGGTTTACCACCATTTCAAGAGCCTGATCCATTTGCCTCCGAACTTATGGATGCACAAGAAACGATACCACTCCGCTTCAGGAAAAAATCCTCATTGTCCAAGGAATAAGCCTGTGTCTACCATTTTTTCTATTGTCGCCCCAATCTATAATGAAATCGGCAACATTCCTGAGTTCTATCGCCGGGTAAGGGAAGTGATGAGATCAATTGATGCATCCTGGGAACTTGTCCTGGTTGACGACGGTTCGACCGACGGTTCCACCGAGAGCATACGTGAATTGGCTGCCCAGGATAAACATGTTCGTCCGGTGATTTTTGCCCGCAACTTCGGTCACCAGATCGCAATCACTGCTGGCTGGGATTATTCACGGGGTAAGGCTGTGATTATTATCGATGCCGACTTGCAGGACCCACCCGAAGTCATACCTGAATTGGTTGCTAAGTGGAGGGAAGGTTACGAAGTGGTCTACGCAGTTCGGGCCAGGCGTGAGGGCGAATCTTGGTTCAAGATATTCAGTGCTTCGCTGTTTTACCGGCTGATCTACCGCATAACTGACATCAAGATCCCTCTTGATTCAGGTGACTTTCGTCTGCTCGACCGTAAAGTGGTCGATGTGCTCAAGACGATGCATGAGCGCCATCGGTTTCCACGCGGCATGGCAGCCTGGGTAGGATTCCGCCAGATTGGTGTGGAATACCATCGAGCAGTCCGTTTTTCAGGAGAAACCAAGTATCCTTTTAAAAAGATGCTCCGTCTGGCACTCAATGCCATTACGGGATTCTCTTATTTCCCATTGCAAGTTGCCACATTATTTGGCTTTGTATCAGCCGGGATCAGCATCCTCACCATCCCTGTCGTCATTATCATGCGTATGACTGGCGCCCAGGCGTTTTTAGGACAGGCGACGACCTTGATCGCGGTACTGTTCCTGGGAGGCGTGCAGTTGATATCCCTTGGCATCCTGGGGGAATATGTTGGGCGCTTGTATGACGAGGCAAAGGGCAGGCCATTATACATTGTGCGCGACGAACCGAAAGAGTAGGAGATATATAAGGCTGTCTAAAAAGACACATATCACTCTGCCTGCCCCGGCGGTTTTCCCTGGCACCGCCCGCCAGGGCAGGTGTGTCGGGGAGCAAAGCGACCGCGCAGCGCCGCCGATAGGTCCCGCTTGACGGGGTGCCTGTGGCAAGAGTCTCCTCATTAAAATATTGAGATACTTCAATGCGTTCAGTATGACTATAACTATCTTTTAGGACAATACCTGTATATATAATAATGAAAACTGATGTGGTTCGCTCCAATTCCGGGCGAACCTTTTTTTATTTTTACCCCAGGCGGGCTCCACATGCCCGGCAGAAATGGTCTCCTTGTTGGGCACGCTTTCCACATTTCGTACAATACGTTAGATCAGTTCCTGATTCATCATCTTGGGATGCTTGAGCATGGCGCTTGCGTGATCCGGATGAAACCGGATGACCAGAACGCAGGAAGTACACAATCCCCCCAACGATAAGTACACCACCCAAAGCACCCAGGATCCAGGGTAAGGCATCTGAGAAAGAGGAAGGCATTGAGGTGCTATCACTGATTGACCCGCTGGGCTGCACCTGGAGTGAGGAGACGGTCAGGGCGCCAGAATCATTTTGGTATTTTACTATCAGATTGAACGATCCACCCACGGTTAACCCAGGGAGCACAATTCCATGGTAGATCAAGTTATCTGCGCCGGTGACCACATCGGTCAAGGTAGGCTCGGTGATAATGTCTCTGGCAGCAGAGGGTTGCTGAAGTTTGACCTCGAATTGTCCAACAGCGAAATCACCAGGCCATACAAAAGCATATTGGCGTTCAGCCCCTTCCTTGGTGAGTGGTGCATAATATTCGACGTGATAAGTTGAGAGATCGGTCACCGTAAATGTGACCGTCATCCACTCGCCTTGAGTGACCGGTCCATCATAAGTCACTTTTATTAAAGAGCCGTTCTCATCTCTGGCAACCGCGTTCAGGCTGGCATTCGAGGGGATTCGGAAGGCCATTTGCACTGGTAGTGAAGTAGCCTTTGCAAGGGAAAAGTCGTAGATAACCAGCATGCTGGGTTGGTCGTATTCCGGCCAGAGCTGTACCAGCAATTTGTCAATGCTCAGCGGTGCTTGCGCATGAACAAGTACAGGAGATAGGAGAATTCCAACCAACAGGATAAAAGCAGGCAATTTGCGCATGATGATATGCCTCCAGGGATCACTTTACAGGTATCTTACCATGATTCCTGATGAGGCTTTAAAATCCCTGAACCACAGATTTAACCAATTGCCAGCAAACCCGGTTTACCGGCGTTGAGATCCCATGCTGTTCACCAATGCGGGTAATTGCTCCACAAATGGCGTCAATCTCGGTTGGCGCACGGCGATTGACATCCTGGAACATGGACGAGTGATTGGCAGCTGTGCGCCGGGCAACATCCTCGGCTGCCAGGACCGGGTCATCAAATGGCAAATTGATATTTTGAGCTGCCGCCACCTGTGCGGCCTCCTGTGCCAGTTGATCCATCAGGTCACGCGCTGCAGGGCGTTCGAGCAGTTCTCCATTGGGTATTTGAAGCAAGGCGGTCAGGGGGTTGATGGCAGCGTTCACGATTAATTTCCCCCACAGTAGGGATTGTGCATCTTCGACAATATTAACCACGAAACCGGCCGCCCGCAGTTTCTCATCCAGGGGTGATAAGCGCGTGTGCTTTTCTATCGTGATGACACCCTCACCACCAGTTCGGGCAAGGCCGGGAGCAAGTAGTGTCGCTCCACTCGTGGTCATTCCCAGGGCGACGCGCGACTCACCCAGAACTCGAGCGAGAATCTCTTGGTTGCCGAGCCCGTTTTGCAGGGTCAGCGCCACACCATCCTGTCCAAGGCATGCTTCCAGTTGGACGGCAGCATGCTCAGTCTGCCAGGATTTTACCAGTACCAACGCCTCCCTTGCTCCCCGGCATGCGGCCGGATCATCGGCGACCTGGACATGAAAAGCCTGCTCGCTGCCATCGGCATTGCTCAGCCGTGCCCCGTGCCGTCGCAGGGCTTCCAGGCCGGCCTGCCATGTTCCCAGCATGGTTACGTGTTCTCCGCTGGCTGACAACCTCGCCGCGAACAGCGTTGCCAGTGCGCCGGTACCAACTATCAGCAGAGAAGGATGATTATTCATCAAAGACCGTGATTGATGTCATGGACAACGCGATCTTCTAAGCGATGCTCTTTAAGAATGTCTCCCATTCCTCATCAGGCATTTCGACCGAGTGCTCCTCACCTGGGAACGACCCCGCCTTTACCTCAGCCATGAATTCACCAAAGGCGCGCAGCATCTCCCCATGCAGGTTCGCATATTTCTTGACGAACTTCGGTGTGAAACGGTCGAACAAACCCAGCAGGTCATGCGTAACCAACACCTGCCCGTCGCATCCGATGCCTGCGCCGATGCCAAGGGTTGGTATATGTAGTCTCTTGGATACCAATTCTGCCAGGTGCTTCGGTACGGATTCAAGCACCAGGCTGAAACAGCCGGCTTCTTCGAGCAGCAGCGCGTCTTCGAGCAGGCGCTTGGCGGAGGTTGCGTCGCGGGCTTGCGGGCGGTAACCGCCAAGCTGGTGGACGCTCTGCGGGGTCAGACCGAGATGCCCCATGACAGGGATGCCCACACCGATGATCGCCCGCACGGCTTCCAGGCGTTCGCGTCCGCCTTCCAGCTTGACCGCATCCATACCTCCTTCCTGGAGAAAACGACCGGCATTGCGGATGGCGGTTTCGCTGGAAACCTGGTATGACAGGAACGGCATATCGCCGACAAGCAGCGCCATTCGGGCGCCTCTCGCTACAGCCCGGCAGTGGTGGATCATCTCATCCATGGTCACGGACAGGGTATTCTCATATCCCAGCACGACCATGCCAAGCGAATCACCGACCAGAATGACGTCCAGACCAGCCTGGTCCATTATCTGGGCCGTGGGGTAATCATAGGCGGTCAACATGGTGATTGTCTCTCCCTTGGCTTTCTTCTGGCTCAAGGCGAGCGTAGTGACCTTTTTCCGTTGAGGGAACTGGGATTGAACAACAGGGACAGTGGACATGGTACCCTCCTTTTGCAGGTAGGGGCCGGGTTGGATGAGGAACCTCAAATGGTGACATCCCCGAAAGGTCTTGATCCAGCCAGCCACAATAGGTTGGTTTTTATTCGTCAGCCGTCGAGCTCACATGGATGCTCGCAGCTGGGTCAATTATTCCACATTTTGACTACTTTGGCAATCTTCTGGATGATGGGACAGGGCGACAATCAATTGTCAAGGAGTAATCAGCAGTATCAAAAAACGGTTGAGGACCGCCATCCCTTCCTCAACGAATGGAAAGCTGGAAGGATGCCGCATTAAAGGCTATATGCAGTTTGATCGGGGGAAATCCACCCATTTCATCTTTGCGCATGGCGATCAATAATAGGGAGGGAGCCCCTTTTAAGGCATAAACTGGGATAGTGACAGTACCACGGCACAGGTAGGTATCGGGGTTGGCAGGGTGAATGTTGGGCAGCGATACCGGCAAGCGTCCAAGGAGCAAGCCCTGGTTGTCACCGCTTGCGGGCAGTCCGTAACTCAGGAAGAATTGGGCATCAAAGCCGAAGCCGCCACCAGCGCGGTCGGTAGCGAGCGCTTCTACATTCAAAGTTATCGATGCAGCGTTCTCGGGTATCGGGATGATCCAGCGGGCGCTGTCTGAATAGTCGTCATCGCGCAGCCAGTACCAGCCGTTGATAAGATCGCCATCTGACCAAAATGTGACCTCTGGTGTTGGGGTTGAGGTGTTCCACAGGCCGGAAATATCACAGGCTGACAGGCTGAATATCAGCATCACCCCGATCGATATGTGCATCCATTTCATATTCATGTGAGATCTCCTTCCCTACAATAACGATAGCAGTCGTCACAGCCAGAATATAAGTGAGCGACTCACCCTTTGTAATGAGGATGACATCTGTGGGTTACATAATTCCATTATACATAGAATTCACAGGAACTACATTGAGGGTTGGTGTGTAAAGTTCA
>Ga0315285_10001318_pt1 | contig 26022 bp, 19 predicted proteins | sample YL17G09_36_MG_FD_203698 | JGI IMG/M metagenome (GOLD analysis project Ga0315285, IMG submission 203698) | Sediment microbial communities from Yellowstone Lake, YNP, Wyoming, USA - YL17G09_36 | ecosystem: Environmental > Aquatic > Freshwater > Lake > Sediment | place: USA: Wyoming | collected... | reverse complement strand
TTGCACCGCGGCCTTGCGGCCGCAGCGCCATGGCTCGGGGCCAGTGTGGCTCGCTATGCCTTCACTGTACAAGACTCTCACTTGCTACACCTTGCCGGCTTGGCCCGGCGCTGTCTCCTTTAGGTCCCTTTTGTCCTTTTGCCTGGGCAGCAAGGCGCCTTTCCCTACAGCCCCGGCGGCTGTTTCCTGATCCGCTTCACAATCCCGTCAAACTGCGGCGCCGCGTACTCAAAAAAGGCCCGGTACGCCCCGCAGAACGGCGTCCGCTGATCGACCGCCCCCGCCGTCATCCGGTCTTTCTGGCAGCCGCCGTTGCACAGTTTCCGCCATTTGCACCCCGAGCACGCCGCAACCTTGTACTTCCGCGCGGCAAACGCCCGGTACTTCTCTGTTGCCATGAAACTTTCGAGCGGCGCCTCCATGATGTTGCCCAGCCGCCACTCGTCGTACACGAAAAAGTCGCACGGATACACGTTGCCGTCGTGCTCGATCACGATATACTTGTTGCACTTCCGCCCGTGCGTGCAGATGCCTTCCGGCAGCCCGACGTGCATGCTCAGCAACGCCTCGAAATCACGAACCGACACCTTGCCCCACGACTCTTTCGCCCACACGTCAAACGTCTCGCACAAAAACCGGCCCAGCTCGTCAGGGTCGACGTTCAGCGGCATCTGCGGGTCGAAACATGGGATGAACTGGACGTACTTGAACCCGTGCTCGATGAACCATCGCAGCAAATCGCCGCCCATCCCGACGTTGTGCTTGTTTACCACGCAAAGTACGTTGTAATCCACACCCGTCGCGTCCATCAGCTTCGCCGCCGCCATCGCCTTATCCCACGTACCCCGCCCCGCCGCGTTCTTCCGCACCGCATTGTGCACCTCTGCCGGCCCGTCGATGCTCAGCCCGATCAGGAAATTATAGTCGCGGAACAGCCGGCACCACGACTCGTCCAGAAGAAGCCCGTTCGTCTGCAGCGAATTGCTCACCGCCTGACCGGACGCACCGTGTTTCTGCTGCAGCGACACCACCCGCCGGAAAAAATCCACTCCCGCCAGCGTCGGCTCGCCCCCCTGCCACGCAAACACCGACTGATCGAACCGCAACTCGAGCAGCCCCCGCACCATCGTCTCCAGCACCTTCGGCGACATCACGTGATGCCCCCGCTCCGCGTAAAGCTCATGCGCACGCAAATAAAAACAATAATCGCACCGAAGGTTGCAGTCCGCACCCACCGGCTTGATCAGCAGGTGAAACGGCTGCCGCACCGCCAAACGACCACTACTTTCCTCAACTTCCATCTCACGCCTCGTTTCCCCTATCGTACAATACAAACAGTTGACAGTGCGAAGTTGACAGTGGACAGTTGACAGTTATCAGTGCGAAGTTCTCAGTGCAAAGTCGTAGCGCAGGCGTCCCGCCTGCACGTAGGCGCCGGCTCTCAGCCGCGTTTTCCTACCCGCGCCGTCCGACCGCGGGCTCACATCAAAGCTGCTTGCCCCCCCTCATTCTCTCACACCTCCCCCACTGTCAATCCGAAATCCGCAATTCCTCCAGTCCCCGTTGGGACGCCCCTTGGCAGTTGTACTCGTCCTCTTATGCATTTCCTCCAGACTCCGGTCTCCGGACTCCAGACTGTTTTTACCCCGAACCCCAAACCCCAAACCCCAGCGCCGCCCCCGGCGGGACGCCCCCTGCCGCGCTTCTTAGCGCGCCGTTGTTAGGGGGTATCCCTGTCTTATGCATTTCCTCCAGACTCCGGTCTCCGGACTCCAGACTGTTTTCCCCCGTTGACATTCACCGTACTAACCGGCTAGAATTAATTCATCAAAGGCGGCATAGCCAAATGGTAAGGCAAAGGTCTGCAAAACCTTGTATTTCCGGTTCGATTCCGGATGCCGCCTCCATCTCTTTCTAACCAGCCCCCTCCGGCCTCTACCGCGGGCGAGTGGTGGAACGGCATACACGGCGGACTTAAAATCCGCCGCCCGAAAGGGCTTGAGGGTTCGAATCCCTCCTCGCCCAGTCTTCGTTCGGAGCGAAGCGACTTGTCACGGCGTAGCCGGAGGCGAAGCCGGAAGCCGGGCCTTCATTACGCAGATCAGTAGAGGGTTTCGCTCCGAACTACGCCTTGGCAAGCCAGTCAGGAGCCGGAGCGGCAGCGACGAACGAAGACTGCCACGGCGTAGCCGAAGGCGGCTTGCCACGGCGTAGCCGAAGGCGAAGCCGGAAAGCCGGAAAGCCGGATAGGCGTCTTGATTTGGAGCTGGTGGCGGGTCCAAACTACCCCGGTAAACGGGGGCTGGATTATGGCTGAGTTTCACTATGTCTACATTCTGGTAAACGAACACGACCCTACCCGCCACTACACAGGCCTTACCGACGACCTCCAAAAGCGGCTTGCAGAACATAATTCAGGCAAGTGCGACCTACTTCCAAATTCGGCCCATGGCGGATCGAAACCGCCGTGGCGTTTCGTTCTCGGGAAAAAGCCGCCGCCTTCGAACTCTACCTCAAATCCCATTCCGGCCGTGCGTTCGCAGCGAAACATTTCCAAGACGTTGCCACGTTGAGAAGGCGCGCGTTGTGGGGGGTGTCCCTCTTTTGTTCCAGTCACCTACTATGTTTGGCGTTCAGCACCTATCATGCCTACCTGCAAAACAGATTCATCGGCGGGCATACAAAACCTTTCCCTCGTTATTGGCAGGACGCTCGAGCGTTCCGATAATTTGTTTTCGCCACTCGAATTCTTCCGGCGTCGACACGAATATGTCTTTTGGAGCGGGAAACTCATTAAGCGCAACAGCGATTTCTACCACGGCGTCCCGTTTGTTTGTAGCGACGTCCATCACGACAAGCAAATCCACGTCGCTGTCCGGCCCGGCCTTGCCACGCGCATAGGACCCAAAAAGGATCACCCGTTCCGGCTGAAACAGGCGCACCACCCGAGCCGCCATCTGCCGGATCACTGACATTGACACGGGCTTCAAAATGCGCTGACGACGCGTCCCTACGTTCTTCCGCTCAGGCATAGTGTTTACTCTCGCGGTTGCCGCCGACTTCTTCTGCAAGCGATGTCTATCTTAAACAAACTGGTCTTTGTCCACAATTCAAATCATTCCACAAACTTGTGCCACGGGAGCAAGCACACTTAACAGGTGCTGGGCAGCACCCTTGCGGGATTTTTCCGTGCCGCGGGGATTGCGGAAGCCCGACCTCCCAAAACCCTCGACGCCCGCGCTTTCTGTCCGCGCCATTTTGCACGCCGACGCCCGCTCCGTGTATACTTATTCTGTACCGAACTCGAGGCGGTACATCTGGTGGAGGTGGAAGGGGTAGTTGACTGCAAAGTACCTCTTTGCCCGCCAGAGGTTGTGCCGGCGTTAACCCGAACCAAAGCAAGTGAGGTAGCTGGGCCGTGGCCAGAATTCTGCTCGTCGACGATGATGTGAGAACTGCTCAGTTCATCCGGGACCATTTCCGCAACGCCGGCCATGAGTGCCTGGTAGCGGACCGTGGCGAGAAAGTCCTCGACATCGCCCGCTCCAATTCGGTCGATTTGCTGGTGTTGGACATCATGCTTCCCGGCGGGACTTCCGGGTTCGAGGTATGCCGGCGCGTCCGGGCCGATTCCGAACTCTACACGCTGCCCGTCCTCATGCTCAGCGCCATGTCGGCCGACGAAGAAGTCGTACACGGCCTCGCACAGGGCGCCGACGATTACATCACCAAGCCGTTCGACGTCCAAAACCTCATCCAGCATTCCGAAGCCCTGATCCGCGCACATTCCGACACCCACGCGCTCGATGAACTCACCACGCTACCCAACGGCAACGCCATCAAACGCGAAGTACAACGCCGCGTCAGCCGCCAGGAAGTGTTCGCGCTGGCCAGCGTCGAACTCCTCAACCTGCGCGAGTTCGCATATAGGTGCGGGCAGGACGCCCGCCAAAAAGCCATCCGACACCTCTCCCGCGCCCTCTGCATCTGTGGCCGGGAACAGTCCGGCGGCGATTTCATGGCCGGCCACATGGGCGGCGGCTACTTTGTCAGCATCATCAAGCCCGACCACGTCGAGGCCTATTGCCAGCGCATCATGCAGGTCTGGGAACACCACCTCCCCGCCCTCTACGAAAACGCCGGCGTCAGCCAGACCTACAAAGACACACTCGCCGGAACCGCCACCAACAAAATACCCATTCTGAAGCTCCTGGTCTGCGTCTCGGCCCGATCGAGAAAAGAAAGCCTCAACTCAAAAGAACTCTTCGACGTCCTCATGAAAATCCGCGCTAACGCACTCGCCCGCCAAGCCGGCGGCATCTACCTCGACCGCCGCGGCTGACTCTTCAGCCACAAAAGAACACAAAGGTCTCAAGGAATTTCGATTGTTTTTTTTGCGTTTTTTGTGTTCCTTGTGATTAAAAAGATCAGGCTTTTCCGGACCCCGAGTCTCTTTCCTCCTTCGCCAGTTGATCCAGCCTTCCCAGCATCTGCTTGATATCAAAAGCGCCCCGCCACGCCACGTAAACCGTGATCGTCGAATACCAAACCAACACGGCAATCATCATCCCCAGCCAGAACCAGTGAATTTCGCCCGTCATTGTGCGGTTGCCTCCTCGAGAACGGTTTCGGTTTTCGGTTTAAGCAGCGATCCGCCAATCATCGCGGACCACGTGAAGATGTACGTGGCGATACCCGCCTTGTACGGGCCCACCGATTTGGCGAACTCCGACGTGCTCTCAATTTGCTGCAACACCAGGAACGCGATGGGAATTGCCGCGCCGGCAATAATCGCCCCCGCCGCACCCCAGTTGTTCGCCCGCTTCCAGTAGCAGCACGAAATCAGAAGCACCGACATGCTCGCCAGATAAATCGTACCCGTGATCGCCAGGTAGTCCCACAAATTCTCTTTCAACGGGTACCACAGCCCGTACACCAGCAAAAACACGCCGATGCACGCGATAATCATCCGGTTCCACAAAATGCCCCGCTTCTCCGACCAGTTCTTCCGGAACGGCGCCATGATGTCGTTGTAAATCACGCTGCCCCACGTCAACATATACGCGCTGTCCGTCGACATGTCCGCCGCAAGCATCGCCGCGATCAGCACACCCATCATGCCCATCGGCACAAAGCTGGCCAAAAACAGCGGCATCGCGTGAAGCGTGTTGTCGCCCACTACGGCCGGCGTCAACATCGCCAGCGCCGCCATACCCCACAACCCCGGTATCAAAAACCGGCACACAAAAAAGAAACTCGTCCGCGTGTAAATCTTCAACCCCGTCCGCGTGTCCTTCGCCGCCAGTAGCCGTTGAATCGTCGTCTGCCACGTCAGCACCACGGCAAGCTGGTGCAACGCATAATAAATCACATACGGCGCCCCAAGATCCTTGTGAACGAAAGGATTAAAAGCCCCCGGCCCAATCTTTGTTTCAACCGCGCCGATGATGGTGCTCCATCCCACGTTCACCAAGATCAGTATCGTCACGGCAATCAGCCCTACGCTCATCACGATAAACTGCAGGTAGTCCGTCACCAGCACCGATAACATGCCTCCAAGAATCGTGTACGCCGCAACCGCAACCAGCAGCGTCGTCATGGCTAGTTTCAAGTACGTCGGGTCGAACCCGCACACGATCACCAGAAACTCACCACCTACCTTCAAAAACACCCCCATGTTCAACAATCCCCCAAGCACGATCACCACCCCGCTCAACCACCGGATACGCCCGCCGAACCGCTGCTCGAACAACTCCGGGATTGTCGTCACACCTGAGTTCCGCAGCTTCCGCACGCAAAACCCCGAAAGCCCCACGATCATCATCATGACGGCGTTCAGAATGCCCGGCAGCGCCCCCGAGAACCCGTACTTGTAACCCTGCTGTGCCGTGTACATGCACGTCACGATCCCGAACTCCGTCGCCGCCAGCGACGCCACTCCCAGGTAGATGTTCATCTCCCGGCCCGCCAGCAGGAAATGCTCCACCTTCCCCACGTACTTTCGCACGGCAAAACCCGCTATCATCGTCAATAAAATGTAAACGCCAACTATACTGCCGTCCAACAGCGTAAAATGCGTCACACTACGATCCTCTCAGCTTCTTACCCGCCCTATGTTCCCAACACCTTCCGGCAGATCTCGTTCAACATCTTGCCGTCCGCCCGATCGCCCAACTCTTTCTTGAGCACCCCGGTGAGTTTGCCGGCGTGATTCACCTCCGGGTGCTCCGCCAGGTAGCCCCGCACGTATGCCTCCAGTTCCTCCGCCGGCATCTGCTGCGGTAAAAACTCCTGGATGATCCGGATCTCGTTCTCCGAGGCCACCGCTTCCGCCTCCTTCCCGTGCTCCCGGAAAATCTCCACGCTCTGCTGCCGCTTCTTGATTTCCCCCCGCAACGCCGCCGCCGCCAACTCTTCCGTAAGTTCGCCGGAGCCTTCTTTTTCCTTCAGCACCAGCGCTCCCTTCGCCAACCGCAGGCACTCCAGCCGAACGGTATCCTTGGCCCGCATCGCCTTGGTCATTTCCTCTTGAACGCGCGCTTTGATGCTCATCGGGTGTCTCCTCGTGTTCGTCCGCCCCAATCTAAACGACATCCAGCAAAAATTGCAACACCCAACCCTAAGTTTTTTCAGTTTTTCAAGCACCACAACGGATTACGCGCCTTTTTCAGTTGGCATAACACCCCCGTATGTGACAGTATAAGCACGGCGTTGTTTGCGCCAAGAGGTCCATGTCCCAATGAAAATCATCCATACGGCCGATATCCACCTCGACGCCGGCTTTGCCGCCGCCGGCCTGCCCGCTTCCTTTGCCAACCGCCGCCGGCAAGGGCTCCGCGAAGTCTTCCGCGTCATCGTCGCCCGCGCCGGCGAAGTCCAGGCCGATGCACTCCTCATCGCCGGCGACCTGTTCGACCTCGCACGAGTCACCCGCGATACCGTCGCCTTCCTGCAAGCCCGGTTCGAGTCTATCGCCCACGTCCCCGTATTCATCGCGCCCGGCAACCACGACCCCTGCATGCCCGGCTCGCCCTACCTGACCGAGCCGTGGCCTCCGAACGTCCACATATTCAAGCAGCCCGAATGGACCTCCGCCCCCGCACCCGGACGCCGCCTCGTCGTACACGGGTTCGCGTTCGACGGCTGGGACATATCCCACAACCCGTTCGGCTCGCTCGCAATCGAAGACGACGGCGCCGCGCATGTCGCCGTCGCCCACGGGTCCGAGCGCCGCCACCAGCCGCCCGACGGCCAGCTCTACGCCCCGTTCGACGCGCCCGCGGCCGCCGCGCTACGCCTCTCCTACCTCGCGCTCGGCCATTTCCACAACGCCATCGAAATACCCGCCAACGGTACATGCATGTACTACTCCGGCGCCCCCGAAGGCCACGATTTCAGCGAAACCGGACCCCATTACTACCTCGAAGTCGAGCTCGCCGAAGACGGCGTTCGCGTCACCCGCGTCCCATCCGCACAAATCATCTACGAGACCCGCGCCGTCGATTGCAGCAACGCCGCATCGTCCCAGGACCTCATCGACCGCCTCTGCGGCCTCGCCCGAACCGACGTCAAGCTCGCCGCACGCGTCACACTCTGCGGATCATGCCCGCTCTCGCTGATCGGCGAGTTGCCCGCCGTCAAAGACGCCGTCGCAGGCGAGTTCGAATACCTCGACCTGATCGACTCGACCTCGCCGCTCGAAGACTACAATGAGCTCGCCTGTGACTCCACCAGCCTCGGCGAGTTTGTCACCCGGCTCAATCAAGCCATACTGGACGCGCCAGACACCGCGCGACGCGCCATGCTCGAACGCGCCCGCGAAGTCGGGCTCGCCGCATACCGCGGCCAGCGCATCGGAATCCGCGGAATCGAATTAGGGGGCAACGCGTAATGCGCATCCGCAAAATATCCATCGACGGCTACGGCTGCTTCATCAACAAAAACATCGAGCTCGGCCCCGGATTCCACGTCCTGATCGGACCCAACGAGCAGGGTAAATCCACACTCCGCTGTTTCATCAGCGACATGCTATACGGCCAGAAACGCAGCGCCAACCTCCGCGCGTTCGAAGACGCCAACGAGCTCCGATGCCCCTGGTCAAACCCCGAAACCTACGGCGGCCGGCTCGTCTATGTCCTCGACAACGGCCGCCAGATCGAAATCTTCCGCAACTTTGACAAAAAAAACGAGTCCCTGCACGTGTTCGACCTCACCCACGCCTGCGAAATCACCAACGATTTCGAGCCGCTCAAAAACCGCGAGCGACTCTTCGCACAAACCCACCTCGGCATTTCCAAGGAAGTTTTCCTCAACACCGCCACAATCGGCCATTCCTCTCTCGAAGCCCTCGGCGACGCCGATGCGCTCGACCAGATCCGCGAGAAACTCCTCGCGCTCGCAGACACCGGCGAAGAGACAACCTCCGCCGACGCCGTGCTCAAACGGCTCGAAGGCAGGGTCGGCCAGATCGGCCAGCCCGCCGCACGCACTAAGCCGTTGCCCGCCGCACGCTCCCGGCTCGCCGAGCTTAACGCCGAGCACGAGCGCGCACGTACATTGCAGCAGGACCTCCAGCAGGACGAGGCACGACGCCGGCAGGTACTCGAAGAAGTCGCCCGCCTGCGCCGCGATCTCGCCGGCATCGACCGCGACCTCGGCACCCTTGAAAAGGTCGAGCGCGCCGAACGGTTGCGCCAGGCCGACCTGCTCACCCAACGCATCGACGAATCAACCCGCAGGCTGTTCGAGCTGCGCGAAGCCGAAAACTTCCCGCTGCACCTCTGCCCCGAGTTTCAGCGGGCCGAACTCATGTGCGCTACCGCCCGCAACCAGCTCGATCGCCTTCGCAACGAGTTTGAGCGCAGAAAGAACGAAATGGCATCCGATCTCGAACAGGTTGCCGGAAATGCCGGCGAGATCAGCGAAGAGTTCGACGCCCGTCTTGCCGCTATCGAGGAAAAAGCACGCGGGCTCCGCGTCCGGCAGGAAGAGATTCAACTCGCACTCGCCGGGTCCGGGCAGCGTCTCGTGGCCGCGGAACTCGAGCTCCAATCGCTGCCCGACTTCTCCCGCCTCGCCGACGACCCCGTGGCCTGGCTGTCGCAGTTGGCCGCGTCGTTCCGCGTCGCACAACGCCAACGCGACGAAACCCTCGAGCGGCTCCGCGAGCACAAAAACAAGGTCGACCGCCAGCGAACCGTCATCGCAGATTCCGAAACCGTCTTCGCCAACCTGCCCGAGTTCGAAAACGCCGCGCGTGAATACGAGTTGCGACTGCGCGTCCGCGACGAGCAACTCGTACAGTTGGAGAACGCGCTCGAGGTCCTCCAGGCGGCCGCCGACGAACACGGCGACCAGGCGCCCGACCTCGCCCGGCTCGCCGTCGTGTGCGGCGGGCTTGTCGCGGCCCTCAGCGTCGTCGGCTACCTCATGCACAACTCCGGCATTTTCGTCGCCGCCGCGTTTGCGCTGGTCGCCTCGGTTTACTTCGCCAGCAAATGCGCCTCAACGCGGTCCCGCGGCGTCAAGGCCGTCAAACAACTCAAGGACACCGAGGCCCGGATCGTCGAGTTGCGCGATTCCGACGACGAACACTGCGCCCAGATCGAACGCATCATGGTCGCGGCCAAATGCCAGACCATCCGCGAACTCGAAGCCAGGTACGACGTATACCGCAAAGGCCGAATGGAACTCGACGCCACGCTCGAAGCCGGACCCGAAATCGAGGCCCGCGCACGCGAAGCTGCGCAACGGCTCGCGCTGATGTTCGACCACTACCGCGCAAAGTTCCACGAGGCCGGCCAGCCCGTCAACTCCGAGTACGACATCGAAAACGCCGCCGCAAAGGCGCTCGGCCGCTACCAGACCTACCGGGACGCCAAGCGGCGTATTGTCGAGAACCGCGAGCAGGCCGCACGTCACCGCGCAACACTCGACCAGGTCATCGCCGAAGTCGAGTCGGTCCGCCGCGAAGACATCGAGACCGGGCTCGCAGTCCGCCAACTCATGCGCGACGCCGGGTACGCCGAAGAAAGCCGGCACGACAGCGCGCTCGCCGCGTTGCGCTCCTACCGCATCCGCAGCGCACAGACTCGCGAGAAACGGCGCGTCCTCCAGCAGAGCCTCGACGAGATCGCCGCACGCGTTGCCGACGAGGAAGAAGAGCTCAAGAAAAGCGCCAAAACCATCGCCGAATACCTCGCCGGCGCCGGTCTCGACACCGTTCCGCAGTGGCACGAGCGCGCACGGCAGGCCGAAGAGTACCGCGAAATGCGAAGACGGCTCGATACCCTCAACGAGCAACGCGGCACCGTCCTGCGCGGCCAGGACCTCCGCGACCTCCGCGCATCGGTCCTCGACGACGGGCCCGCCGGCGACGCCGCACGCGCCTCCGCCGACGAACTCAAACGCCGCCGCGACTCGGTCTCCGACGAGATCGACGCCCGCGTCAAGGAAGAGCACGCGCTCCACCTCGAAATCACCCACCGCGCCGGCTCGGCCCGCTCGATCAGCGAAATCGAAGAAGAACGCGCCGTCGTCGAAGCCCAGATACGCGACCTCAGCCTCGAACTCGATGCCGCCTGCTACGCCATGGCCCTCATCGAAGAAATCGCCAGAGACAAACACTCCCGGATTGCGCCCCGCCTCACCTCCCGCGCCAGCGAATACCTCGCACAAATTACCGGCGACGCCTACCGCGACCTACTCGTCAGCAGAGAGTTGCGCGTCAGCGTCCGAATCCCACAAACCCAGCGAATGAACGAACAGCCCGAAAAAGTCCTCAGCAAAGGCACCGTCGACCAGGTCTTCTTCGCCCTCCGCATTGCCATGATCCAATGCATCGGCGAAACCGGCGAAACCATACCCATGCTGCTCGACGACCCATTCCCCAACTACGACGACGACCGGCTCCTCCAAGCCATGAACCTGCTCGCAAAAATCAGTCAAACCAACCAGGTCCTACTCTTCACCTGCCGCGACGACGTAGTCCGCGCCGCAGAAACCGTCCAAGCCCCCATCCTGCGGCTGTAACGGCTTCTCTTGTGGTGCAGGCGTCCCGCCTGCACGTCCCAAATCCGCAGACCACATGCCGGCAGCGGTAGGCCGACTTCGCCGAAGTCGGCCAATCAACGGTCTGCGCGGCGAAGTGAGGTCCCGCGTGATGAGGGGCCGTCACTGCGGGCTCTAGCCGGATTGGTGATCTGAGGTGCGCGTAATCGGGTAGCTTTGAGCGGAATGGCCGGCCTCGGCGATGTCGGCCTACTTCGGATTCAACTGTGGGTGGGGGACTGCGGGGAGCTTATGGGGGCGCATTCGAACGGGCGGCGGCGCGTTGGCGGGCGCGGACGGTTTTTTGGAGCCGGGTGGTCCAGTTGTCGGTGAAGGCTCAGTCGGCCAGAGACGCTTGCCGCCATTGTTCGATGGCGTCGGTTTCGTGGTTGTCGTTGGCGAGCAGCACGGCGCACATCATGGCTTTGCGCGCGTTCCATCGAGCCCTGTAGGCACTATTCACCCTTCATCTCATTGGGACGCCTTCTGGCAGTTGTAGGGGGTGTCCCACATTTGAGCCTCCAGCCTTCCCTCAACTTCCAGCCCCCCGAAAACCCAGCGCGGCATAGCCGCAACCAAAATTCCTTCCCGGGCGCACTCGCGGAAGCGGCGTCCCCGCCGCTTCATCAGGGCGACCCCGACATCGGACATCAAGCAGAGTTACGAAAGAATTTCACGCTCCGGACAATTAGGAACCCAAAGGGCCCGCCGTCGCAAAAGGCCTGCTCGACGGGATGTTCGATGATGCCGAAAGGGGCAGGCCGGCTGAGGCTGTCGAAGTTGAACATGGGCGGTATCGGCACGATGTTGATGAAGCGCGTCATGAAGTCGAAAAACGTGATGGACCTGCCGGCGCTGGTCCAGAGTGCGCAAGAGGGGGGCGTCCGGCTTGTGGCATGCGCGATGTCGATGGACGTGATGGGGATTAAGAAGGAAGAGTTGATCGACGGAGTGGAAATCGCGGGCGTGGCCAACTACCTGGGCAGCACACAATCCGCAGATCTGAACCTATTTATTTAATGATGAATGATGAATAGGACCTGCGAAATTGGACCGCAGCCGGTCCCAGATGTTGATTGCGCGCGTCCACATGGCTACTGGGCGTTTGCAGTTCGCGGGAATTGTGTTGCGGGAATACGCCCCGAAATATTGTTATTCCCCGAGGCGTTAACAAGTTAGATGAACAACAATAACTCCGGACCCTGGCCGCGCTAGCGGCCTCAAAGGAGATTGGATATGCTGTACTGGGCGTTAGTTTTCTTCATTATCGCCATCGTCGCGGCCGTTTTTGGTTTTGGCGGTATCGCGTCGGCGGCTGCAGGTATAGCGCAGTTCCTGTTTTTCCTGTTCATAGCGCTGTTCCTGATTTTCCTCATCATCGGGCTGGTGGCCTACCGGCGCATCACGGGCCCGTGACTATGACCTGAAACCTTTACGCTTGAACAGGTATATAACGTTGCGGCTGTGTTGATGGCGGCCGCGCTACAAAGGAGGATCGCGAGCAAATGATAAACCGACTGATAAACCGACTCCGCCTGCGGCTCGTACCCGCGCTTCTGCTGTTGTGCGCGGCGGCCGCGGCACAGCAGACGTTGATCACCGACCCCGAAACCGTCACGTTCAACACGCAGGATCAAGTCGCGCTGGTCCAGGTTTTGCGCAACGCCCAGCCGGTTAAGATCACGAGCGTGAGCGGGTACCAGTTTCTTGTGGATCAGAACACCTATGAGCACATGATCAAGGTGGCGGCTGAAAACGGCAAGCTGCGCATCAAGCCCACGAACCAGCTCGAGGTGGGTTCGTACCTGCTGGTCGTCAACACGAACGCGGGCCGCGTCGCCATTGATGTCTACGCGCCCCTCGCCGAAATGCCGGACTCGCTCGAGGCAAGGGCCGCGCGCGCCGGTGTCACACCCGAGCAGATGAAAACGCTACTCGGGCTGTCGACCGAGAATCCGCGGACCGCGGTTTCGCTGGGTCTCCCGCCGGTGTACTACGAAGGCCAGACGCTCGTCCTTTCGATGCCGCCGCAACCCGGCCGCCACTACACGTGGGGCGTCAACGGCAACGTCGTGCGGGAAGGCGTGGGCGAAAACGAGCTGGTCTACACGTTCCGGGAACCCGGCGAGTACGTTATCACGTATGCCGAACGCGACAGCGGGAACGTGACGGCATCGGCCGCGGGAACAACGCTGGTGAGGCCGTTGCCGGCCGTGGCGGTCGAGTTGGCGCCGAATACGGATTTTATCGCCCGCGCCCCCGATGGTTTCCGCCGCTACGGATGGATCAGCAACGGCGCAGCCATCGGCAGCGGCCGGGAGATTCGTTACCGGCTGCCGGGACCCGGCGTCTATGAAATCGAGGCGCTGGCCGAGGAGCCGGTAGCAGGCCCGTACGACCAGTTCTCGCGGACGCGGTATCGGGTGGTCGTGAAGTAGCCGAAAAACAGTGCGAAGTTAACAGTGCGAAGTGCGAAGTGCGAAGTTACGGCGTGTTGCGGCGCCAAACTCTGTTGAATCCTGTTTCCTGCTTGCGTATTCTTACGCGAATTTGGCTGATGCTCGGAGAACCACGCGCAATGAACGCAGGCAGTGCACCCATCAAGCCGTCCAATGACTGGGAAAATCCCGGGTTGCTTCACCGAAACCGGCTGGCGCCTCGTGCGTCGCTGATCCCGTTTCCCGACGAAAGGTCGGCGCTCGCACACGCCCCCGATCAATCCCCCTGGTACATGTCACTTAACGGCACATGGCGGTTTCTGTGGGTGGACAGGCCGTCAAAAGCCCCGTCGGACTTTCACAACCCCGAAACGTCCGTCTCGCATTGGGACGAAATCCCGGTTCCGGGCAGTTGGCAGATGCTGGGCTACGAGAAGCCGGTCTACATGAACCTCACCAACATGTCCGCCCCCGCCGAGCCGCCGTTGACCAACCCGGACTACAACCCCGTTGGATCGTATCGGCGCGCGTTCAGCATTCCGGTCGAGTGGGCGGGCATGCGCGTCGTGTTGCATTTCGCCGGCGTCCAATCCGCCTTCTACGTCTGGCTCAACGGCCGCGAAGTGGGTTACAGCCAAGGCAGCCAGATGCCGTCCGAATTCGACATCACCCCGTTTCTTGTGGCCGGCCAGAACACGCTTGCCGTCAGAGTCTATCGGTGGTGCGACGGCTCCTATCTCGAAGACCAGGACATGTGGCGGTTCAGCGGCATCCATCGCAATGTTTTCCTCTACGCCACCCCAAACAACCACGTCCGTGATTTCGCCGTCCAAACCATTTTCGATTCCAATTACAAGGATGCTACCCTGCGCGTCACGGGCCGCGTGGACAACCCTGCATCCGGGTCCATCGGTATCCGCCTGTTTGACGGTGAAGGCCGCGCCACAGACGTGGGAGGGACCACGAAGCAGCCGCTGGCCGCCGCTGACGGCGTGTTCCACATCGAGGGACGGGTTGTCGACCCGGCCAAGTGGTCTGCGGAATCGCCGACGCTCTACACGCTGCTGGTCACGGTTGAAGACCAATCGGGCTCTGTCGTCGAAACGCAGGCGGCTCGAATCGGGTTCCGGCAAGTCGAGATCCGGGCGGGTCAACTGTGCATCAACGGCGTCCCGATCTATATCCAAGGTGTCAACCGGCACGACACCAGCGCGGACTCCGGGAAAGTCGTGACACGCGAGGAGATGGTCCGCGACGTCCTCCTGATGAAGTGCCACAACATCAATGCCGTCCGGACGTCGCACTATCCGAACGACCCCTATTGGCTGGACCTGTGCGACCGGTACGGGCTGTATGTATTTGATGAGGCAGACCTGGAATCGCATTTCTACTGGGACAAGTTCACGAAGGATGCGGAGTGGCGCGACGCGTTCATCGATAGAGTGCAACGCCTGGTCGAGCGCGACAAGAACCACCCCTCCGTGATCGTGTGGTCGCTGGGCAACGAGTCCGGCTATGGTCCCAACCACGACGCGATGGCGGAGTGGATCCATCAGCACGACCCGACGCGGCCAACGCATTACCACCCGGCGGGGAATGGTCGTGCCACGGACATTATCGCGCCGATGTATCCTACCGTGGCGGAGATTATCCGGCTCGCGCAAATCCCTGGAGAAACCCGGCCCGTCATCATGTGCGAATACGCCCACTCGATGGGAAACAGCACCGGGAACCTCCTGGAGTACTGGCAGGCCATCGAAGCGCACAAACGCCTCCAGGGCGGGTTCATCTGGGACTGGGCCGACCAGGCGTTCCGGCAAACGTCGATCAGGCTTACGCCGGACAATGCGGGCGCCGGACGCCGCGCCGTAGTCATGGCCAGGCGGGCCCGCGGGCGAGAAGGCGGCGCTGCTATCGCGGACGGTTACGCGGCGCTCCCGCCCGCGCCCGAACTCGATATTACGGGTGACGCTCTCACGCTGGCCGCGTGGGTCCGCCCCGATCGATCCGCGTATCCCAGTCCGTTCATCGCGAAAGGCGACCAGTACGTCCTTCAGCAGGCGCCCGACGACCAACTGCAGTTTGTTATTAAACAGGCTCCCCCCGTCACGGTTGCCGCGCCCGTGCCCTCAGATTGGTACGGGGCGTGGCATCATGTCGCGGGCGCGTACGACGGACGCAGGCTGCGGCTCTATGTAGACGGACGTATCCTGGGTGAGAAAGCCGCCAGCGGCCCAATCGGCCACGCGTCCTGCTCGGTATTTGTCGGCCGAGCGTTCGTCAAGAGCGGCGCGGCGCTGCGGGGTGCGGTCGACGAGGCCAGGATCTACAATCGGGCGCTCGCCCCGGCCGAAATCGAGTCCGCCGCCGCCGGAAAGCCCGCTACGGGCGCCGTGATGGAACTGCTCCTGTGCGATTTTGAGGAAGAACCGTTCGAGTGGTTCACGTACGGCGGGGACTACGGGGAACTTCCGACGGACGGCCTATTCTGCTGCAACGGGCTGGTCTCATCCGACCGGATCCCGCGGCCCGGCCTGCTCGAATACAAAAAGATCCTCGAACCCGTCCGCGTCAAATTGCTCGATCCCGCCGCAGGACTCATCGAGATCGAGAACCGCCACCAATTCATTTCGCTCGAGTACCTCCAGGGCGCGTGGAGCCTTGTCGATGACGACGAACTCGTCGCCGAAGGCCTGATCCCGCGCCTCAACACGCCGGCTGGCGGGAGGGAAACGCTCGCGCTCCCGATCCCCGCCATCGACGTGCGCCGTGGCGCCGCGCGCTGGCTTAATATGCGTTTCACACTCGCGGAAGACGTGTCGTGGGCGGCGGCGGGCCACGAAGTGGCTTGGGCCCAGTTTGAGATCGCATCGTCCGTGGACAATCCCGCGCCGGAAGCGGCTCAGGAAAGCGCCGTCCGCGTCTTGCAAACGGATGGGGAGGCCGTCTTCGAAATCGAGCGGTCCCGCGTGGTGTTCAGCAAGACCGGCGGAACCATCGTGTTATGGCGGCACGACGGGGTCGAGCTTGTCGTGTCGGGGCCGGTCTTGAACGTGTGGCGCGCCCCCACCGACAACGACGAACTCTCACTCGAGGCGGACAAGTGGCGGGCGGCCGGCCTCCACGACCTCCGCCACCGTACAACCGCGTTTGCGCTTGAAAAGAAGTTCCTGACTATTGAAACCGTCTCGCGCGCTCCCGCCGGAGAGGATGTTTTTCACTGCCGATATATCTATACGGTCCGGGGTTCCGGCGCAATCGAACTGGAGTGGCAACTGACGCCCCTCCGCAAACTGGAAACTGTCCCGCGGATCGGCCTTCAACTGCGCGTGCCGCGCGCGTTTGACCAGTTCCACTGGTACGGCCGCGGGCCGCATGAAACCTATCCCGACAGAAAGCAAAGCGGCCGCGCCGGCGTTTATTCCGAAAGAGTGGATGCCTCGAATCTCCCCTACGTCATGCCCCAGGAGTACGGCAACAAGACGGACGTCCACTGGGCGGAGCTCACCAGGCCCGACGGCAGAGGGTTCCGCGTCGCCTCACGGGAATTGTTTCAGGTCAGCGCACACCCCTTTGCAACCAGAGCGCTGGAGGAAGCCCGCCACACCTTCTCGCTCCACCACGGCGGCTTCACCACGCTGAACGTCGACTTCCAGGTCAGCGGCCTCGGCAACGGCAGTTGCGGGCCAGGCGTTCTCGACCGGTACAAGATTGCGGCCGTGGCGCAAACGCATCGCATCACCCTTTGGCCCACGGTTAGGTAAGCGGGCCCTTTGCATAGCAATCGGGTTTGGGTTTGGGGTTTGGGGAAAAGGATGAAGGATGAAAGAAAGGGAGGAGGCGTGGGTGTTGCAACGTGCAGGGGAGAGGTTGGATCAGAGACGGCGGTCGGGAGAGAAAAGTGGGACACCCCCTACAACGCGCGCTGGGAAGCGCGGCCGGGGGGCGTCCCAACGAGCCGACGTGCAGGGGAGAGGGCGCCACTGTTGAGGCCTTCGAACAGGCGATGAATTGAGACTGGTTGGCGTCGGTCTGGTACTCGTCAAGAAAAGAGACAAAACCATGCGGGCGATGGGAGATCGTCATGCGTGCTACTTGTATTCCCGGAGGACTCTTGGTCCGATGCTGGTGAGGATGTCGTAGGGTATGGTTTTTGCTTTTTGGGCGAGTTCCTGTACCGAAACGGTCTCGCTGCCGTCGGTGCCGATCAGGGTTGCGGTGTCATCGACCTGTACGGCGGGCACGCCGGTGACGTCGACGACGATTTGGTCCATGCTGACGGCGCCTCGGAGTGGGCAGCGTCGGCCTTTGATGAGGACGTCGGCGTTGTTGGAGAGTGCGTGTTTGTACCCGTCGGCGTACCCGATGGGTAGTACGGCAAGTTTGGATCGCGCGGCGGTGGTGTAGGTCCTGCCGTACCCGACGTTGGCGCCGGCGGGCAGGTCTTTGATGAGCGTGATGCGTGTTTCCCATCGCAGTACGGGCCGCAGCGGAAGGGGTGGCGTGGCGTCGGGCAGGGGCGGGATTCCATACGTGATGAGGCCGGGCCGGGCCATGTTAAAGATGCTCGATGGGTAGTTGACGATGGCGCAGCTGTTTGCGGCGTGCACCATCTCGTATGGGATGCCGTGTTTGTCGAGTTGTTTGACGAGGTGGCGGAAGGCTTTGATCTGGTTGAGCGTGAATGGGTCGTCGCGCAGATCGGCGGTGGGGAAATGGGTGGCGACGGCCTCGATATCGATGTTGGAGATCCGCGTGAGGTACATGATGCTTCGCTCGGCGTTTTCGATATCGAACCCCTGGCGGCCCATTCCGGAGTCGATTTTGCAGTGGATGGGAGCGACGCGGTTGACTTTTCGGGCGATCTCGCCGAGACGTTCCGCGGCGGTGGTGTTGGAAATCATGAGCCGGAGGTTGTGCTCGATGGCGGCAGGCATGGCGTCGCCGGATGGCTGCATCATGACGAGGATCGGGCAGTCGATACCGGCGTTGCGGAGTTGGACACCTTCTTCGACGGTGGAGACGCCGAGCATCTGGACGTTTTCGATAGTGGCGCGTCGAGCGATTGGCTCGATGCCGTGGCCATACGCGTTGGCCTTGACGACGGCGATGATGCCGCAGCCCGGCGGGAGCAACTGGCGCAGTGCGCGGATGTTTGCGGCATAGGCTTCCAAATCGATGATGGCGCGGGATACTGAAAGGGACATCAGATCTCCTCACCGAGGTTCAGGACGTGCCAGTTGACACGCAAAAACTGAATCCCGGAGTAGACGGTAACGGCGGCTACGATGATGATGGCGACAAACGACGCTATGGAGAGGACGTAACTGTAGTATGTGAGGATTTGGGGCATCCAAGACAGGTGGATGAGGTAATCGCGCATGATTTGGGCGATGATGGCGAGCGCGAGAAACGTGAACACATAAACCATCTGGAGGACCGTTTTGGTTTTTCCCCAGGTGTTTGCGGCAATGACGTTGCCGCCGCTTGCGGCGAGGCCGCGCACGCCGGTGATCAAGAACTCTCGCGTGATGATGACGACCACGGCCCACGCGGGCACCCAGAGCGCGGGCACCGCCATCAGGCTGATGAATGCGCCGGCCATGAGGACTTTGTCGGCGACGGGGTCGAGCAGTTTTCCGAAGTTGGTGATGAGGTTTCGCTGTCGCGCGATCTTGCCGTCGTAGTGGTCGGTGATAGCGGCGAGCATGAAGACGACGTACGCGGTGAGGTACGTGCCGATGTGCTGGAATGCCATGAGGCCGACAAATGCGAGGGCCATGAAGAATCGGGCTACAGTGAGCTTATTAGGCAGATTCATGATGAGCTTATTGTAGCAAAAATCAGTGTTGGGATGCGGAATCGGAATCGGGGGCGGTGTCGTTGATAACGCCGGCGGCGACCCGCTTGTCGGTGACCTCGGCCTGTGGCCGGAACACGACGGCGTAGGTGACCCATCCCAGCAGAATCACGGCCATGATGACGGCCCACGTCATGAGGTCCTGCATCCAGGCGGGCGCACCGCGTTCGAGCTCGGCGCGGGAGCGGGGGAAACGGATGGGTGCGGGCCGGGAACAGGCGCGGAGGGTGTCGACGTATGGGTCGGGGTCGAGTTCAAGCAATTGACAGTAGGTTCGCAGGAAGCCGACGGAATAACACTCGCCTGGGAGGGATGCGACGTCGCCGCGCTCGATAAGCTCGATGTATTTAACCGGTACGCGCGTGTTGCGGTAAGCTTCGTAGACGCTCAGGCCCAGTGCTTCCCGCCGTTGCCGAAGGTTGTTGCCAGGAAATGGCGTATAGCTCATGGTAATCCTATTCGGTTGGAGCGCAGTCGACGAGAATCTCTCGGGCTTTGCTCCCCACGTGTGGTCCTACTATCCCCTTTAATTCCATCATGTCAATCAACCGGGCAGCCCTAGTATAGCCCACCCGCAGCCGCCGTTGCACCATGGAAATAGACGCCTGGCCGGTTTCGACGACGACGCGGACGGCCTCGTCGAACAGTTCATCGATTTCGCTGGCGAGATCTTCAATGGCCTCGGAGGTTTTCCCCCAATTTTCGATTTCGTCACGATATTGGGGAGGGGCCTGCGTCTTCAAATACGAGATGAGCGCGTTCATTTCGTTGTCGCTGACAAACGCGCTCTGGATGCGTGTGGGCGCCGCTTTTCCGGCGGGCAGATAGAGCATGTCGCCTTTACCGATGAGGCGTTCGGCGCCCATTTCGTCGAGGATGCATCTGGAATCCACTTTCGAGGAGACCTGAAATGCGATGCGGACGGGGAAATTGGCTTTGATGACGCCGGTCAGGACGTTCACGGACGGCCGCTGGGTGGCGATGATGAGGTGGATGCCAACGGCCCGCGCGAGTTGGGCGAGCCGCATGATGGCGTCTTCGACCTCGGCCCGGGCGAGCATCATGAGGTCGGCCAATTCGTCTATAACGCAGACGATGTAGGGGAGTTTGCGGATGATGTCGACGGAGCCGCCTTCGGCGAGGTCAGTTTCGGGCAGTTCGATTTCGCCGTTTTCGACGCTTTCGTTGTAGACGTCGATATTTCTGACGCGCAGTTGCGCGAACAGTTGGTAGCGCTCTTCCATTTCGGCGATGAGCCAGTTGAGAGCGGCGGCGGCCTTTTTCGGGTCTGTGACGACGGGGGTGATCAGGTGGGGGATGTCGTTCAGGATGGACAATTCGACCATTTTGGGGTCGACGAGGACCAGTTGGAGTTCGTCGGGATTTTTGTTGAACAGGAGGCTGGCGAGGATGCTCTTGATGCAGACGGTCTTGCCGGAGCCGGTGGCGCCGGCAACCAGCAGGTGGGGCATGCCGGCGAGATCTACCGTGACGACTTCGCCTGCTATGTCTTTACCGAGTGCCAAAACGAGGGGGCCCTTGTTTTTTCGGAACTCCTTGCTCTCCAGGAGGTCGCGCAGAACAACGGGCTCGCGTTCGATGTTTGGGATCTCGATTCCGATCCGCCCTTTGCCGGGGATCGGGGCTTCGACGCGTACGCCGAGCGCCTTGAGGGCGAGGGCGAGGTCGTCGGCGAGTGCGAGAAACTTGCTCACTTTGATGCCGGGGGCGGGCTCCAGCTCGTAGCGCGTGATGGTGGGGCCTCGAGTGACGTCGGTGACGCGGGCCTCGATGCCGTGGGTCTGGAGCGCGTTTTCGAGGAGGACGCTCGTGCTCCGCAGCATCTCCGTCAACCCTTCGCCCATCCTGCCGGCCGGGGTTGGATCGAGGAGGTCGCGCGACGGTTTGGTGTAATGGCGCGGATACACGTAATCGGGGGGAAGTTCGTTTTCCACGGCGGTCTTTCGGCGGGGCAGGATAGTTTTACCATTTTTTTTGCCGGATGCGGCAGTCGGCGTTGCGGTCGGCGGTGCGGGAGCGGGGTTCTGCTCGAACGGCATCTCGACCTGGACCGGTTCGGGCCGGACGTTGATTCGTGTGAGGTCGTCGTCGGGCGCGGTCACGGTTTCAGCCGGTGCGGGCGCGGAGGGTTTGGGTGCTTTTTCGGAGGGCGGATCGAGCAGCTTGCCGGCCAGTTGGCGGTAGCGTTTGCGGTTTGCGTTTCCGGCGCGAAACTCCACCCACAACACGCTGAGGCTTTCGCACAACGTGACGCAGGCCTTTAATACTAATATGCTCATGACATACAGGCATTTGAACGCCTGCAAGAACAGAAACTCCGTGGCCAGAAGGATGCCCACCGCCGTTATGGTGATCAGTATGACGTTCGACCCGATCAGGCCGAAGATCGGCTGAATGAGCATCGCCACAAATGCGCCGCAGGACCCGCCCGGAAAGGTTTCGCCGGTCTGATAGGCCAGGTCGAGGTGCAGCAACGCGCCCACCGCCACCGCCGTTACGAACATGCCGGCGATGCGCGCCGGCAAACGGTCGAGCTTCTTGTGGCGGAACAGCATCAGCGACCAAATGAAAAGGAACACGTAGAAGACGTGGGCGCCGTAACCGAGCAGAACCGTCAGCGTGCCCGCCAACACCGCGCCCGTCTTGCCGCAAAGGTTGTACACGGCCGTCATTTCGTCGAGGCTGCGGCGGACCGCCCCCTGGTCGCCGTCGGTGACGAGGGCAAAGAATACAAACGCCGTGATCAGAAGCAAAAAAACGCCCCCAATCTCCCTGTACCGGTCCGTCGGAAGCTTAGACAGGAAACTCATTTACAGGAACCCCGCCAATCGTTTTCCCGATGAAGCGCCGCCATCATACCAGAGGCTGGTTGGTTTTGCAAACAAAATGTTGTGTTCGGCTCCCCTGAGGCCACTATTCGTTGTGGTCGGGCCATGCCGCGGTAGCTCCCGTCCCAACCACAATTATACCAGCAGTTTGCGAATAAAGTTAAAGGTGCTCGCAGACAACTGCAAATAAACCTATTGAGCCTGCATATAGTGTCTCGACATGTTTCCACCCTTTCTTTAGTGTGACGAGCCAGAAGTTTGTTGACAGTCACAAAGGAATTTCTCACGCAGAGCCGCTGAGAGCCTGCGAGTATAAAAAACTTCGAGTTCCCGGTACCAAACCAATTCTTTTCGAGGCACTCTGCGGATCCGCATACGATAAGGCGTGACTGCACCGCTTGATGTTGTTTAAGTTCGCGTTCTTGCTTCTGCTATGCTGTCTGTCACTCCGCGTGAAATAAAAAAGGAAAGTCAAGTGAAAACCCCATTTTCTGTCCCCGTGTCGCCTGACTGGCAAGGTTTGCGGGATACGATCATGCGTTCGGGCGGACGGCGCCGGGTTCATTTTATCGAGCTGTTTCTGGACCCGGAAGTCAGCGGCGAGATCTGCCGGCGGTACGGCATCCTCGACGGGCTCGACCCGGCCGACCCGTATTTCGCGGAAAAGCGGGAAGTGGCGGTCCAGTCGTTTTTGGGGTATGACTTCGTGCGGTGTAGTTTTTCGGGGATGGAGATGCCGCTGCGGTACCTTTGCGCGGAAGACACGGCCGGGCTTCGCCGCGAGCAGGGGCGCAACTTCGTGGACGAGCACAAGGGACCAATCACGAATTGGGAAGAGTTTGAACAATACCCCTGGCCAGACCCCGAGAAGGTGTCGTCGCGCGCGCTGGACTGGTATGAGGAAAACCTGCCGGAAACCATGTGCGTGATGGGCAGCGGGGGGTTTGCGCACTACGCGGAGTATCTTTGCTGGCTGATGGGGTACGAGACGCTTTGCCTGGCGCTGTTCGAGCAGCGAGACCTGGTGGCGGCCATCAGCAGGCGGCTGATCGAGATGTACCGGAAGTTTCTCGGCAGGCTGCTGAAGTACGATCGGGTGAAGATTATCTGGGGCAGCGATGACATGGGCTTCCGCGGGGGCACGCTGATCAGCCCCGATGACCTGCGCAAGTTTGTGTTGCCCGGGCATCGAGAGATGGCGCAGATGGCGCACGACGGGGGCCGGCCGTACCTGCTTCACTCGTGCGGCAACCTCGAGTTGATCTATGAAGACCTGATCGAAGACGTCAAGATCGACGCGAAGCATTCGTTCGAAGACACGATCGAGCGGGTCGTGGAACTCAAACCCCGATACGGCGACCGGATCGCGCTGCTGGGCGGTATCGACGTGGATTTTCTGTGCCGGTCGGACGAGGCGGCTGTGCGCAAGAGGGTGCGGGAGACGCTGGATGCGTGCATGCCGGGCGGCGGGTATGTTTTGGGTACGGGCAACAGCGTCGCCAATTATATCCCTCTGGACAACTACCTGGCGATGCTCGACGAAGGCCGCCGTTGGGGGCAAGTTTAAGATGAAAAACGGGGACCGGCGGTCCGTCATCGAGCGGAGCGACGGGCTCAGTCCCCGTTTTCCTCACCCCGGGGTATAAAAGCGAGTGCGGGTTTTTACCGCATGTGTATTTGCTGCGCCAGGATTTCGGTGACGTCGCTGACGCGCTCGTAGATGCCGTCGGGGATTTCGTCCAGCCCGGAGACAATGTGATCGGGTGCGCCGCTGCTGGCGACCTGGTCTACGAGTTCCGCCTTGTCGACGGGGAACGCGACTTCTTCGAGGTACGGGATGACCTCACCGATGAACGTGTTTATGTCTACACCAAATGGCATGTGTCGATCTCCAGTTTAAAAAGCGTGGGGCAACGCGCAGGCGGCCGCCCCGCGCTCGGTCAATCGTTACTCGGCGCTGCCGATGCCTTTGGCGACATCCGCCGCGCTGCCATACTGTTGGTCCGGCATGTTGTTCAACACCTCGATAACATGCTCCGGAGCGTTGTTGTCTTCGCCATGCTGGATCAGGTCCTGCTTGCTGGCAGGAAAATCGATTCCTTTGAGGAACTTTTCGATTTCTGCCAGACTTGCTCTAACACCGCGTTCTGTTGGCATTGCTACTGCCTCCACTTGGGCCGCCTCCGTGTCAATGGCGGCGCGCGGCCAGTCCAAACACAACGGACCCAACATGTTAGGGAGCAATTCGCGTGCCGGGCCGGCGGGTAAATCCTATACACGCGGCAAAGGGCGAAGCGGCTCGTTTTGGTCGCGCGCTCGCGCGCTGCACTACCTCGCCCGGGGCCGGGGTTCCGTGGTATAATAGTTTTTGCTCCAGCGCCATGACACACCCTGAAACCGGGTGCCTATCCTCGCGCAAGGCAACGCTGCAAACGTGGGGGCGACAAGGTTTCGACGGGGGTGAAAGACGCGCGGGCTGCATGCCGAGGTCCCCGGTTGGCCTCGTAAAAAAACCGGGAATTGACAACTGCCAACCAACCATTGGCTCTCGCAGCCTAAATAGGCCGCGCGTCTTACCACTGAGCGCCTGCTAGGTGGCTAAGGCGACGACAGCGGGCATCGCCCCGGGGCTACGGCGTAAGGCTCCCGGCAAGCGATCAGGCGTCTTGTGGGGCAACTCATGAGGCGGTGCCTTCGCCTGGCGACCCAGGAAACCGGGCCTGACGGGTTCCAGGGCGGCGACTTCTCAAAGAAAAGGCTAAGCATGTAGATGCCCCCGCAGAAGCACTTTCGGACGCGGGTTCGATTCCCGCCGCCTCCACCATTTTATCCCCTTTAACATCAGCACAAAACCCGTCAAATCCCGGACAGATTGAGTCACAAACCGGACAATTTCAAGAACTTACAAAAGAGGTCCCTGTCGAGGAGGGGACAGAAAACGCTTTACAGCCGTCACATCCCGGAAACACAACGAGCATAATATCAGCACAACAGGAGCATAATCTGTTGTGCTCAGAGCCTGTGAGTTTTTGACCCTTTCACGAAGAATTGAGTGAGACTATCCTTTTGTCTCAAGTCATCAAGGCGAACAGCGCCACAGTGGTGTCTGATTGGTCTTGCCAAAATAATAAACATAGTTATCTATAGATGTCAAGATATTTTTCTTGCCCTGCCGGCCATTTTTTCACAAGCTCTCAGATCTCAGATCTCAGATCTCAGAGCTTGTGAATCAATTGAGCGGCACAAAATTGGGTTGTTGATATTGTTGGACTTACAAAGGCGAAAACAGCCCGTATTGCCATTTCTTCACAAGCTCTCAGAATTCCCGCAGCCTCCAGAATTGACGACCTTAATCAGAGAATGGGAACGACTGCCCGAGAACGTAAAACAGGCCATACTGCTTCTCGTAGATCAGCACACAGAAACGGGACGTGGCGGGTAGGGCGGATACTTCCACGGTCCAAGTCGAACGTGGTTTCGTCCGGGTGGGGTTCCGGACTCGTCAACCGTCCAGACGCCCACAACTCTTGTCCGCCAAGGCATTGGTGCTCATGTGCTATTATTATGAACCGCGTGTTCGGCCGGAAGAGAAGGGTGAAGTGTGTACTACGAAGCAAGTCGGGATATGGACCACAATGTCTATTGCACGGCGGTAGATGGTGCGTGCGCACGGGCCCCTCTGTGCCAAGATGATTGAGACAGCCTCCTTGCGGGAATTAGAGTAGAGGGCAAGGAGGAACATGATGGGTAACAGAGTAGAGAAAGGGATCAAGATCCTGGGTTCCGTTTGGGCAGGGTCGGAACGGAGTGGTGGCGAGCGAAGCGA
>Ga0315285_10001317_pt1 | contig 26029 bp, 24 predicted proteins | sample YL17G09_36_MG_FD_203698 | JGI IMG/M metagenome (GOLD analysis project Ga0315285, IMG submission 203698) | Sediment microbial communities from Yellowstone Lake, YNP, Wyoming, USA - YL17G09_36 | ecosystem: Environmental > Aquatic > Freshwater > Lake > Sediment | place: USA: Wyoming | collected... | reverse complement strand
GTGCGAACTATCTCTCGTGCCAGAGCACGTTGGGTGCGAAACGACCTTGGCCATACCCTGATCTTTGATGAAGACGGCCCGTTCGCTGGAACCGTCATTTGCCTGTCCGGCGTAGTCGCTGTTCAACGGGCTTTGCCTTTGTTCAAATTCGCGCCTTCATGAAACATGTACCGTCAGATTGCGCAACGGTTACGTTAGAGATGTTTATGCAGCAACACATTACAATGCAACGACAACAGCATATGCCTTTGGTGGAACGGGAGCAGCAGGAGTCTGGCTGCAACAGTATCATGTTGCAAACCATCCGCCTGGGACGTTGTGTAATGGTCAGACAGACCCGTCTGGGACCTGGGCTTGGGGAACAAGAATCGTGATGGATGGAGATGTGTTGCAGCATGCCAGCAACAACGACCCCTATTATCGACGCACATTTTACCTTTACGATAATGGAGCTGTCTATTGCCAAAAAGGGATGTATTGGCTGGATGTGCATATGGGAAGATACAAGCACGACTGGACGTATAACTGCTACTGTTCGGGCACCCCAAACCCCGTTTGTGAGCCCGGAACAAACTACGTTAATAACTGCACGGATGCCGTGCAATATGGAAACCAATGGCGGGGGTATACGCAGTACTAGACAGCGCATACTGTGATATGATGAGCATAAGTAAGAATCGAATTGTCGGGCTAGTGCTGCTTTTAACCGTGGCGGCTTGTACCGCAGCCCATACAACCCCACCGATGACCTCACTCTCAACCCAATCTAGTATCGATGAACCGATGGTGATCTCTACCGTGCCCGGTGGAGCTTCTGTGGTGGGGCGTGTAGTGGAAGGGTACGGGCGACATCGTCCCGTATCGAGCCTACCGCTATGGCCGGGTAAAGAGTCGTCGGGCGAACCCCTAACAACGACCGATGCCAATGGTCAATTCGAGTTGACGAATTTGCCCGTGGGTCAGACGATCTATGTCAACGGAAGTCACTTGACGTTTCAGATGATGATCACTTCCCATCAAACGGTGGACCTGGGGATACTAAAGTACCCCCTCATCCACCCCTACAACTACTACTACTGGACGCCATATCCCCTGCAATATCTAGCGCAATTGGTCTTGGAAGGAGAATCGCTTCCCTTTTCCGTTTGTAAGCAAGATGACACATGGCAACGTCCAATTGAGGAAGAGCAACGGCAGCAAGTTTGGTGCAAACGCCCCTTTCAAAATCTTGGGCAAACTCGCCTTCAATCATGGTTTCAGAAGCCAGTAGCGCTTTACGATACTATTGACATGTTTGGACAAAGCTTCCCGGATGGGCCGCGACTGGATGATCTTGGGGCAGAGCAAGTTTATCTACTAGGACTGTGGACGGCAGCCCCAGGCCCGTTGGAATCCTCCAAATGCCCTTATACAGCTGAGGCACTGGAGGCTTTGCTCGATCGCAGCCAGGTCGAAGTATGGCTCTTGGGGTATCAGGCGACCGAAGTGCAAGCCCTCAGTACAGAGAATGCTGACATCGACGAGGATGCCTTGTGCGATTCCCGAGTACGCAACTGTACTATGCGACCTGGCTACCATTATGCGGTGCATGTGCAGCCAGCCCAGGGCTACCAGGTCATTCGGTTCAAAGGCTATCAAGGGGCCATTGCCATCCACGTGATGGTGGAAGGGGAAGAGATCGCGCAGATCCCTTAAGGTGTGGGGCGCTGGCTAAACGAGACCTGGTCATAAATCATAGGCCGCGCTCAGGCCTGGCCTAAACGCGGCCACCGCGTTTATCAACTACCAGCAGATACCCATCTACCGGGATGGTGAGCCGCACAAGCCGCTCTACGTCCACGTTCCCGCTGTTACCTGGCAACCGATGGCTGTGCAAGTACGAGCCCCGGACGAACCGGACCTCTACGAGTTCATTATCGTTGAAACGCTATTTCCCTTTGCACGGTTGGACGTGGAGACGGAAGAGTCCTATGGTATTGATGATCTCCTCAACAATGCCTATTCTTCGGCAAGGATTTTGCTTGAAGTAAGATGACTCAGCGTTCGCAGACGGGGGCGGGGACGGAAGTGGCGAAGATTGGGATTTGAGGCTCAAAAACGATTTTGATCACCTTTACATGGATTTTGTCTAAACCGAGGGAGGAACAATAGCAATGAATGAAATAACAAAACGCATACTCATTCTGGGTATCTTGGTGGCGATTGGGACTATAGCAGTTATCTCGGTGACCCAGGCACGTGCAGGGTTTCCTATACAAGCTCCCGTAACGACGTCAGATACTATGTACACTTCAGATACAGTAGACGAGTCACAACCGCCACCGTCCAGCCCACGTATTCCTATTGAAAAGATCATATATGGACCGGTTGTAGAGGTTAGAGAGGGCTATATAACGGTTAACGACTCCACCCGTGGTCTGGTTACATTGCACATCTTGCCTGAAACCCGTATCTGGAAGGGTGAGTGGAACAGTGACTTACCTATTGAGGTTGGAGACTCCCTCATTGGTCATGGAGAACCCAATGAAGATGGAACTGTCTACGAAATGGCACAGATGGAGATCAATGTTGCCAGTCTGCGTGGTGCCGTTCTCGACGTGAAGAAGACTTCGGAGGGGCTAGATGTGCAGTTAAGAGAAGTTTACACAGGCGAGTCGTTTCTGATTCACATAACATCGGAAACACTAGCAGTCTCCGAGGAGGGGAATGAGGTTCCCTTTGTAGAAGCTCAACTTGATCTAAGGCCCGGTGACGGTGTGCAAATCGTCGGTTTGAAGCTCAAAGATGGGACAGTGGTCGCAACACTTGTATTTTAGCGCAAATGGGGTCCTGCTGTATCGGCGGGTATTCGATGGGTTTGTATGGTACACCAGCCTTCAACCGATGAGTACAAGAATACCCATCAAAAGAGTACTGGTGTGCCTATACAAAGCGCGCAAAATGTGGTAAGCTATAAGTATGTTGAGAACAGAACCTTTGATGTGTCTCTCCTGGTAATCAAGACTGGATTGGACTAGCCTCGCGGCCCCTGAAGCGAAGCGGGGGCACTGCATTAGATTAAACGCAAAGGAGGTTTATTCATGAAAAACAAGTTTATGCTGTCCCTCGTGCTGGTGGCGACCTTGTTCATACTACCAGTAAGTATCGCATTGGCGCAAGGACAAGCCTATGCATTTGGGTATAAAAACCTGAATCTACTAAAGGGAGTAAGGGTCTACCTTTGGACTGGTACACCTCCAAATGGACAAGCTTGGACTGCAGCTCCAGTGGGCATGTGTAAGTACGTGTCGTGCAGCGGTGCGGAGATTGAGACAGGCTGGATCAAGGGAACAGAATACGGTCTAGGGGATCAGTTGCACCAATACATGAGCCGCACGCTGGACACTGGGGGGTATGAGTTCGTATCACTTGGTACTCTCTCTGAAAACACATGGTATCAGGTTAAGACAATGTGGAGTGATTCAGCCCATCGGTGGGAGGTGTGGCTCTTCAACAATGTTCCATGGTACGGTTGGGATTCTTGGCAAAGAGGAGAAGTCGCGGCCGTAGGGAGCGAAAATAGGGACAGTGGAGGTTGGATGGGGGTGTGGGGTTGGCACCCGGAGTACGCTTTGACGGGAGTAGGATGGACGTTGTACAACTATGATTATTTAGCTACACTTGGAGGAGGACACATCATTCACGCATATGACTTCGGCTATGGTGCTTGGGGACCGTGAAACTAGCATCAGGTCTAGCCGAATAGTAGATTATCTTTGGAGGTGCTTGATGAAGTCGAAAGTTGCACGCTACTTACTTATTGCTATTGTCTCACTACTGGCTGCTTTTGTAGGTACACTGATTGCAGGAGCTGTAAGCCCCTGGAGCCCAACTTCAGCTCCTCCCCCTCCGACACCGGGACCTCCACCTGTTTCCGTGTCGGATACAGCACCAAGGGGAAATCCTGTAACGAATCGTGGGGAGGCCATCCGGCGGGCCTTGTTCTTAGATTCCAAGTGGACCGTCCGTGAGCAACCATTGACGGAAGAAAGGATCACTGCCAATCCTGATATGGTAATTGTTGAACCATATGCGACTCGGCAGGAAGCGGCGGACGCATACTGGGGAGATGGTTTCGGTGATCCAGAAATAGCGTCGGAGCCAGTGTGGGTTGTAATCATCAAGGGTAAAGCATCCGTCAGGGCTGTGGGAGGACTGGGTGCACAGGAATTTGTGGAAGCTGATGCCGTGACCTATGTCATCTCGCAGAAGACTGGCCTATTGCTACAAGTTAGCACCGGTATTCCTCATAAGCGAAGCGACGACCACCGTAAAGACTAATCCCGCTGTAATCTGGAGGTTGCCCGCCTGCGAGCGGTGGTGGCGGAGCTGAGCGCAGAGAACCTGGAGCTGAAAAGGGGGCGCTGGCCATAGCGCCACGCCGCCGTTACAACGCCGAGGAGAAGGGCTTGATCCTGGAGTTGATAGGTTCGACCATGGCTGAGCGCGTGGACGTTACTTGAGGCGCTGCAGTGCGACGTGGCCAGCGGTGAATCAGTCCGCCACACGCCGGTAGAACAGCGGCAGCCGCTGGACGGGGGCGTCGCTGAACGTGTGTGCAGCCAGCACGCGCTGGCGGGCGGCCGCCAGCTTGGTCTCGTCGTTGGCGTGGACGGTGAATAGCGGCGTGCTCTTCTGGACCAGGTCGCCTACCTTTCAACGAGTACTTCAGCTACCGCCTGGACGCCGAGCACTTTCTCCTGACCACCCGCCATCGCGCCTGGGTCATCCTCGATCCGCGTGAGATGGGTAAACATAATGGAACAATCCGTGGCTTCGTCCGGACATTTCGCTTTTCGACCTGATCATGCCCGGCCCGCGGTCAGCCGAGACCGTGGCCTGGGTGCGAGCGCGCTGCCCAGAGACCGCCGTGCTGGTGCTGACGGCCCACGACCGGGACGGCTACCTGGCCGATATGGTCGAGGCGGGGGCGGCGGGCTTCGTGGTCAAGGAGGAAGCGCCGGAGACCATCGTGGAGGCGGTGCACCGCGCGGCGCGGGGAGAGGTGCTCTTCAGCGGGAAGCAGATGATGATTCCCTCCCCGCCGGCGATTTCTACCCCGGCACGCTGGACACGTTCCGCTGGCAAGGCGATCTCTACCTACATACTCTTCGCCGTGGCTACGGGTGCGGATATGTCCACCTACCGCGGACTGGCCGCCGCGTTCCACCAGAGCCACCCCGATACTTGGGTGGAGGTGGTCCCTGCCCCTCTCGGCCTGGCGGAATTGGCCGAGGCCAGCGATTGCTTCGGAGCGGGGAACATCGTTCACTTTCGCACCGCCACTGTCCTTTGAGGTGGGTGTCGTCGCATTGCCGACGGGGGTCCAGGCCCGTACTGAGTTCAGCGTCAAGACCTACTACATCTCCGCCCACGCCGTGGATCCGCAAGCATGCTGGGAGTGGCTAGCCTTCTTGAGCAGTCAGCCAGACGTGATACGGTCGTTGCCTGTGCGGCGCAGCACCGCTGGATCTCCAGATTGGTTTGCAAGAATAACAGGCAGTGAATCAGTCCGCCACACGCCGGTAGAACAGCGGCAGCCGCTGGACGGGGGCGTCGCTGAACGTGTGCGCAGCCAGCAGCCGCTGGCGGGCGGCGGCCAGTTTGGCCTCGTCGTCGGCGTGGACGGTAAATAGCGGTGTGTTCTTCTGGACCAGGTCGCCCACCTTGTAGTGCACGATCACGCCAACGCTGGGGTCGATCGAGTCGCCTTTCCTCACCCGTCCGCCGCCCAATTCCACCACGGCCATCCCGATCTCGGCGGCGTTGACAGTCGCCAGGTAGCCGCTGCGCGGCGCGGGCACCGGCTCGATCAGCCTGGCCTGCGGCAGGCGGTCTGGATCTTCGACGTAGTGCACGTCACCGCCCTGCGCTTCGATCAGTTCCCGGAACTTGTGCCAGGCTGCGCCGGAGGCCAGCGTCTCCAGCGCCAGCGTGAGCGCGGCGCTGGGGTCGGGTGCCTGGCCGCCCAGCATCAGCATTTCGGCCGCGACGACCATGCAGTGTTCGCGGAAGTCAGCCGGGCCGCCCTCGTGCAGCGTGTTGATCGCTTCCCGAACTTCCAGCGCGTTTCCCACGGCCCAACCCAGTGGCTGGTTCATGTCGGAGATGAGCGCGACCACGCGCCGTCCGGCCTGTTGCCCCAGGCGCACCAGCGCCCTGGCCAGGGTCTCTGCCTGTTCCAGCGTTTTCATGAATGCGCCGTTGCCTGTCTTGACGTCCAGCACGATGGCGTCGGCGCCGGCGGCGAGTTTCTTGCTCATGATGGAACTGACGATGAGCGGGATGGACTCGACGGTGGCCGTCACGTCGCGCAGCGCGTATAACATGCGGTCGGCCGGGGCCAGTTCGGCGGTCTGCCCGGTCAGCACGATGCCAATGCGCTTCAGTTGGGCCTTGAACTCGGGCTCGCTCAGGTCGGTCCGGTAGCCAGGGATAGACTCTAATTTGTCCACCGTCCCGCCGCTGAAGCCCAGCCCTCGCCCGGTCATCTTGGCGACCGGCATGCCACAAGCGGCGATCAGTGGCGCGACGACCAGGCTGACCTTGTCGCCGACGCCGCCGGTGGAGTGCTTGTCCACGACCAGAGGAGCCACGTCTTTCAGGTCGAGCGTGGCGCCCGAATGGGCCATCGCCAGCGTCAGGTCGGCTGTCTCCCGGTCGGTCATGCCGTGCAGATACACGGCCATCAGCCAGGCCGCGGCCTGGTAATCGGGGATGTCGCCTCGCGTGTAGCCCTGGACGAAGAACTCGATTTCGTCCTGCGAGAGTTCACCGCCGTCACGTTTCCTGGCAATCACGTCTATCGCACGCATCAAGTCACCTCGGTATTCTGATGATCAGTCACTTTATTATATCACAAGTCCGGCAGGAGTGGAATATTGCACGGCGAGCCAATTTGGAATATAATGAGTCCATTCACACCCGGGGCGGGAGAGGGAGGCAGGGCGATGATCGAGGTTGACGCGATTTTGACCGGTGGTAGTGTGGCGACGATGAATGGGGATTTTGACCTGTTCATCCCCGGGGCAGTCGCCGTGCGGGGGGGGGACATCGAGGCCGTGGGGCCGGCCGACGAGATTGCAGCGGCGTATAGCGCGGGCGAGGTCGTGGACTGCAGTGGATGTGCGGTCATCCCGGGCCTGATCAACGCCCATACGCACGCCCCGATGACGCTGCTCAGGGGGGTGGCTGACGACCTGCGGCTGGACGTCTGGCTGATGGGCTACGTGATGCCGGTGGAGCAGGAGTTCGTAAAGCCCGATTTCTGTTGGCTGGGTACACAGTTGGCCTGTGCCGAGATGATCCGTTCCGGCACGACCTGTTTTGCCGACATGTACTATTATGAGGAGGCCGTGGCTGACGCGGCAGCGCACGCGGGCTTGCGCGCGATATGTGCCGAGACGGTGCTGCGCTTTCATACTCCTGATGCATTGAGTTACGACGAGGGGCTGGCACGTGCGCGCGACTTTATCCTGCGCTGGAAGGGGCATCCGTTGATCATGCCAGCGGTCGGGCCCCACGCGCCCTACACGACGACGCCCGAACTGTTGCAGGCGTGTGCCAAAATGGCACTGGAGTTCGACGTGCCGCTCCACATCCACATCGCCGAAACCGCACAGGAGGTGGAGGAGCATCGGGCTGAGTACGGGATGCCGATGGTACCGTGGGTAAAGAAGCAGGGCGTGTTTGAGGCCAAGGTCACCGCCGCTCACTGCGTCCACCTGGATCAGGGCGAGATGCACACGCTGTTGCACCACGGCGTTGGCGTGGTGCACAATCCCACCAGCAACCTCAAGTTGGCGAGCGGGTTTGCGCCGGTGGTGCAGATGTTGGAACTGGGGCTCAACGTGGGCATCGGGACCGATGGCCCGGCCAGCAACAACGACCTGGATATGTGGGAAGAGATGCGGCTGGCGGCGCTCTTGGCCAAGGGGGTGACCTCCAACCCGACGGCGCTGCCGGCGCGGCAGGCGCTGGCCATGGCGACCATCGGCGGGGCGCGGGCGCTCCACGTAGATCAATTCGTCGGCTCGCTGGAAGCGGGCAAGCGGGCCGACGTTGCCGTCGTGGACCTGCGCAGTGTCCACACCAGCCCCAGGTTTGCGCGCGATCGGGAGGCGCTGTATGCCCAACTGGTCTATGCCGCCAAGGGCAGCGACGTCCGGGACACGATGTGCCAGGGGCAGTGGCTGATGCGCGAACGCAAGTTGCTCACGCTGGACGAGCAGGCCTTGACGGCCGAGGCGGCTGGCGTCGCGCGCAAGATCGACGCGTTCCTCATCCAGCGCGAGGAAAGTGTGTTGAGCAAACTGCTGGCGATCGCGCAAGTGGCGCAGAAGGAGATGTTCGAAGTCCAGGTGAAGGTCCATTTGATGGACCCGGTCCCGATCGAAAGTCTGTTGGACCGGTCTGAGATTGTGATCCTCAAGCCCTCTGTGCGTCGGCAGTACGACACGTACTTCTTGTTCGACGATCCCTACCGCAGCCGTCTGCGCTATAGAGAAGATGAACTGCTGGACGATGATGGTCAGGTACAGGACGTGGTCTACCGGCTGACGTTGATCACCGAGACGAAAGAACGGGAATACGCCCGGTTGGTGCTGCTTTCTCGCTCGCGCTTCGACGCGCCGGTGACGCGCAGCCTGCGCTTTTACCGGGAGTATTTCAAGCCGGTGGCCGAGGTCGAAGTGCACAAGGAGCGGCGGCGGTATCGCATCCGCTACGGCGGGACGGACTTTGCGATCAACCTGGACCAGCCGTTGAAGCCGGCCTTCGCGGGGGCGTTCCTGGAGATCCAGAGCCGGACGTGGTCGCGGCAGGACGCAGAGCGGAAGGCGGAACTGATCGGGGAACTGTTGGGGTTACTGCAGGTGCAGGAGAAGGAATTGGTGAAGCACGAGTACGTAGAGTTGGCACTTGAGTATGAGGCGGGGGAATGACAACTGGGTTTAGTGAATCAGGAGGTGCGAACTATGTTCGGTTTTGATCGGATCACTTCTGACCCCGACATTTTGGGAGGTAAGGCTTGCATCCGGGGCATGCGTATTTCTGTAGCACTTGTCGTCAACCTGGTGGCCAATGGCATGACGGTCGAGGAAATCCTGGGCGAATATCCTGACCTGGAGGCGGAGGACATCCAACAGGCGTTGCGCTATGCTGCCTGGGCGACCGATGACGTTGTGCTTATTCCTGTGGGAGTGCCTGCATGAAGTTTCTACTTGACATGGGGCTGGCTCGCAGTACGGCCAACTTTCTGCGCAATCAAGGACACGATGCCGTCCACTTGCGTGACCAGGGTCTGCAACGACTGGATGACCGAGACATCATTGACAAAGCCCGAACCGAAGGGCGTGTAATCTTGACTCATGACCTCGACTTCGGTCGCCTCATCGCTCTGAGTCGAGGTCGTTTCCCCAGTGTCATCACCTTTCGCCTGAGTAATATGCAGCCTGCTCAGGTCAATCATTACCTGGCCCAAGTGCTGAACCGTTTTGCTGAACAATTGGAGTCGGGCGCGCTGGTCAGCGTCAATGAGCAAGCCATTCGTGTTCGCCTGTTGCCAATTGGTGATGTCTAATCATTGAGAACGCCATACGCCAGTTCGTTGAATTCAGGCTGTTTAATGCCATTCAAGACGTATATCTGTCAGCCGAGGTGACTGTCGTCTGAGTGTCTTCGTGTAGTCATTAGGGGTTTTCATGCCCCACTTGCACTACCTTCAAAAGTGCACTTCCTATTTCTACCACCCGCTGGGGGGTGGAGGGGTGCTCTAGCAGGACTGCCACGGCGTAACGGGGAGTGCCGGCCGGGGCCACTCCCAGGAACCAGGCGTGCGGCGGCTGTCCTTCGCCCGCGACGGCAAGCCCCCAATGGGCGGCGACGTCGCCCTCGTAACGGCGCCAGGCGGCCAGGAGCAGGCGGGCGACGTCCGGCGCGAGGACAGTGCGGGGCTCTCCGGCGGTGAGGTGCTCCTGCCACGCTCCCTCTGCATCCCGGACGCGGAGCACCAGCCGGGGAGCCAGGCTTTCTCCCTCGTTGGCCAGCGTCGCGACCACCAATGCCATCTGTAGCGGGGAGACGGTCAGCCTCCCTTGACCGATGACCTCGGCCCGCAGGTCCGATGGCGTCGAGAGCGCTCGTGTGTCCCAATCGGCCGCCTCGGTCGGGATCTCCAGGGCGGGTGGGGCGGTGAAGGCCCAGCGCTCCACTACCTTGCCCAGGCCGCTGGCGCCCAACCGGCCGCCCAGGCCGGCGACGGGTGCGGGGCAGGCGGCGGCGTAGGCATTCCCCAGCGTGTACGGTGCGGAAAGGACCGCGCTACAGCCCAACTGTGTGCCGTTGACGGAGAACGTCGTCAGCGCGTTCGCAGCAGGTGCAGCGAGATCGGCCAGGTGCCTGGTCAGCGCCTCGGCCACGATGACCGTCTGCAGCGCGGCTCCCGGCTGGTAGAGGCCCTGGGTGGCGCGGTTGACCAGCGGCGCGGCCGGGTCCTGGCGCAATGTGTCCCATTTCTCGTCCAAGGCCCCCGGGTCGAAAGTGGGGCTTGAGGCGAGCGCCAGGATCTCGCCGGTAGTGGCATCGAGCAGTACCACAGCCCCGGCGTGACCCTCCAGTGCTCGCTGCGCCTGGGTTTGGAGCGCCGCGTCGAGTGTCAGTTGCACGTCGTGGCCGTGGGGCGGGCGGTGGAGCAGTTCGTCCCAGGTGGCCTGCCAACTGCTGCGGCCAGCCTCCCCGCGCAGTTCGGCATCCAGGGCTGCTTCGATCCCGCCGGTGCCGTGGCGCAGGCTGGCATAGCCGACAGCGGGCGCGGCCTCGGGGAGCGGATAGCGGCGCGTGACGGTGCCGTCGTCCGCGACGTCCACGCCGGCCAGCACAGTCCCCTCCCGGTCCAGGATACGTCCCCGCACGAGGCGCTGTTCGTAGAGGACGCGGCGCGGGTTGTCGGCGCGGGTGCGCAGGTCGCCGGCGCGGACGACAGACCAGTAGCCGCACGTGGTGGCCAGGAGGGCCAGGGAGAGGGAGAGGGCACCGGCTACATGGTAGACTGGTAAATTGGTAGATTGGTAGACTGGTAGGTTGGTAGATTGGGAGATGCGGAGGAGGAGGGCGAGGGCGATGAAACTGGTCAGGAGGGAACTGCCGCCGTAGGAGACGAACGGGAGGGTGACGCCGGCGATGGGGGCCAGTTTGGCGTTGCCGGCCATGATGACCCAGGCCTGGATGGCCCACCCGGCGGCCACGCCGGCGGCCAGGAAGCGCTCGAAGGGGTGGGCAGCGCGGGCGGCGATACGAAAGCCGCGCAGCATCAGCACGCCGTACAGCGCGATGATGGCGAGCGTTCCCAGCAGGCCGAACTCCTCGCCGATGGCGGCGAAGACAAAGTCAGTGTGCACGGCGGGGATGTAGGTTGGGCTGCCCAGTCCCAACCCCTGCCCAAAAGTAGCCCCGCTGCCAAAGGCCAGCAGCGATTGCACGATCTGGAAAGCGCGGTCGGCCGCCTGTGGCCAGGGGTTGAGCCAGCCGTCCACCCGCAGTGCGATGCGGTCGGACAGCCGGTAGCCGGCCAGCCCGACGACGATGAAGAGTACCAGCCCGGTCGCGACGTAGCCCCATTGGCCGGTCGCCAGGTAGAGCAGCGCCAGGAAGGTGAAGAAGAACAGGATGGCCGCACCCAGGTCCTGTTGCCAGGCCAGCAGTACGATGGCCAGCCCAAACATCGCCAGGAGCGGCCCGACGTAGGCCGGGGAGGGCAGGCGCCAGCGTCCGACCCGGCGTCCCTCTGAGATGAGCAGTTCCCGTCGCTCGGCCAGGTAAGAGGCCAGGTAGACGACCATCAAGAGTTTCAGTGGCTCGGAGGGCTGGAAATAGATGCCCCAGGCTCCCAGCCAGAGGCGTGGGCCGTAGCCGGAGGGGTTGACGCCGAAGACGAGCGTGGCGGCCAGCAGCGCCAGTCCTCCCAAGAGCCAGGTGTAGCGGAAGCGCCGCAGCCAGCGCAGGTCGCGGCTCAGCCAGGCGACGGCCAGGAGCACAGCCGTGGAGATGAGCAGCCAGACTGTCTGCCGCAGGAGGAAATTGATCGCCAGCCGTCCGATGAGCAGGAGGCCCCAGCCGGTCAGCAGCGCGCCCACAGGCAGCAGGAGCGGGTCGTGGTGGGGCAGGTGACGGGCGAGGAAGAGGTGGGCCGTGGCAAAGCAGACGACGTAGCAGAGGACGGCCGCCGACCACAGGCCGACGGCGGATGACCGGTCGCGGAGCGCAAGCGTGAATACGCCGACGAGGAGGAAGACTGTGGCGATGAAGAGAAGGCAGCGCTCACGACGTTGAGGCGATGCTTGCTTGTCCAGTGAGAAGAACCCGAACAAGTTCGGGACTCCGATGCCCTATTATCCTTTGATCACCGCAATCGGGCGCAGACGGGCCACCTTGCGGGCCAGCCCGGCGCCGTGCACCACTTCGACGACGCGGCTCACGTCCTTGTAGGCCACCGGCGCTTCCTCGGCCAGCCCCTTGTTGCTGCCGGCGCGGACGACGATGCCCTGTTCCTCCAACTCCTGTTTCAGTTCACTGCCCTGGACTAGCTTGAGCACGGCGTGGCGGCTCATCACGCGCCCGGCCCCGTGACAGGTCGAGCCGAAGGTCAGTTCCAGCGCCTTTTGCGTGCCGACCAGCACGTACGAGGCGGTGCCCATCGAGCCAGGCACGAGCACCGGCTGGCCGACGCCCTGGTAGTCGGCGGGCAGGCCGGGATAGCCCGGCCCCACGGAGCGGGTAGCGCCCTTGCGGTGCACGCACAGTTTCATCTTCCGGCCATCCACCGTGTGCTCTTCGAACTTGGCGATGTTGTGCGCCACGTCGTAGACCTGGAACAGGTCAAAGTCCTTGACCTGGCCGGCCAGCACCTGCTCGAAGGCCTCGCGCACGCCCATGGCCAACACCTGGCGGTTGACGAAGGCATAGTTGACCGCGCAGACCATCGCGCCGTAGTAGGCGCGGCCCTCGGGCGAGTCCACTGGCGCGCAGACCAGTTCCCGGTCGGGCAGTTCCAGGTTGTACTTGTGCACGGCCGGCTGCAAGCCCTTCACGTAATCGTCGCACACCTGGTGGCCGAAACCGCGCGAGCCGCAGTGGATCTGCACGACTGCCTGGTTCTCCCACAGGCCGAAGGTGGCCGCCACGTCGGCGTCGTAGAGCTCCTCGACCACGTCTATCTCCAGAAAGTGGTTGCCCGCGCCCAGCGAGCCCACCTGCGAGCGCCCGCGCTCCTTGGCCCGGCCGCTCACCTGGCTGGAATCGGCGCCGGCCAGGTGGCCCTGTTCCTCCGTGTGGGCCACGTCTTCCTGGCGCGCCAGGCCCCGCTTCAGCGCCCACCTGGCCCCCTGCGTCACCAGTTCGTCCAGTTCCCGCTCGGAAACGCGCACACGCCCCCCTTCACCGACGCCGCTGGGACACGCACGGTAGATAGCGGCGGTCAGGTCGCGCAGGTGAGGCGCGATTTCTTCGCGCTCCAGGTGCGTGCCCAACAGGCGCACGCCACAGTTGATGTCGTATCCGACGCCGCCGGGCGAGATCACACCCGTATCTGTCCGCATCGCCGCGACGCCGCCGATGGGCAGGCCGTAGCCCTGGTGGAAGTCGGGCATCGCCAGCGCATACTTGACGATGCCCGGCAACGTCGCAGTGTTGATCAGTTGTTCTACCGTGCGGTCACGGAAAGCGGCGTCGAACAGTTCTGCGTCGCCAAACAGCCGCGCGGGAACAAGCATGTCGGAGCGGGCGTCCTTCGGTAACTCCCAGATGTACTCGTCTACCCGCTTGAAATCGCTTTTCTGTACCATTTTTCTCTTCCCTCCTTCAAACGTCACACGTGAAACGTGAAACGTGAAACGTGAAACGTGAAACGTCAAACGTCAAACGTCAAACACGATCGTTGTCTCGTAGCCTTGATCGGTGGGCACAATCTTCAGGTTGCTGAATGTGACTGCCTTGATGGACTGCTGGTATGCGGACACCGGCCCGCCCCGGACGACGGCGCGCAAGCACGTCGGGGTCACCTCCTGCATACGGAACCCGGTGAAGACGCAGCCATCCCGCTCGCCCAGGTACAGGAGTTCGCCCAGCCAGGTGACGAGCAGTGTCTCGGCGTCGTAGGCCTCCAACGCGATGTCGCGCTCGATTGTGCGGCCTACCGCGTCAACGTCGGCCAGGTGGCTTGCCATGCTGCAGGCGGCGTTGATGAACAGTTCGGCCAGGTCGCGCCCCCAGACGCGCATGGCGATGTCGGCGGTGTGTTCGATTTCTTCGAAGCGCAAGTCCATCCTGTCTCCATCCTACCATAAACCGCCAGTTAAGCAAGATGGCATCTTGTCCTACATGGGGCAAGGTGGTATAATCCTGGCCGTCATATCAGTTGGGAGGCGTTGTGCGTGAAATTACACGAATATCAGTCCAAGCGGCTCTTCGCCGCGCACGGCGTGCCGATTCCGCGCGGGGACGTGGCAACGACGCCCGAGGAGGCGCGCCGCATCGCTCAGGAGTTGGGCGCTCCGGTCATCGTCAAGTCCCAGGTGCTCGTCGGAGGGCGCGGCAAGGCCGGCGGCATCCGGCTGGCGCAGACGCCCGAGCAGGCCGAGAGCGTAGCCCGCGACATCCTGGCGCTCGAGATCAAAGGGTTGCCCGTGCGCAAAGTTCTGGTGGACGAGGCGGCCGACATCCGGCAGGAGATCTATCTGGGTCTCGTCGTGGACCGCGCGGCGCGCCGGACGGTGATGATGGCGTCCTCGGAGGGTGGGGTGGAGATCGAGGAGGTCGCCCGCACCAATCCCCAGGCGATCAAGAAGGTTACGCTAGATCCCTTTCTGGGCCTGCGCACGTACCAGACAATATTACTGGCCAAAGAGATCGGGCTGGCGGCCGGCCACTTTCAGGCCTTCGACTCCATTGCCCGTGGCTTGTATGGGGCTTATCTGGCCTGCGATGCATCGCTGGCCGAGATCAATCCGCTGGTCGTCACGGGGAAGGGCGAGTTGCTGGCAGTGGATGGCAAGATGGTGCTCGACGACAATGGCCTCTTTCGCCACGCGGACCTGGCGCAGATGCGAGACGTGGACGAAGAGACCTCTGCCGAGCGCGAGGCGCGCGAGGGAGGCCTGAGTTACGTCCAACTGGACGGCCAGATCGGGTGCATGGTCAACGGGGCGGGGCTGGCGATGGCGACGATGGACATCATCAAGCATTTCGGCGGCAGCCCGGCCAACTTCCTCGACATCGGCGGCGGGGCCAGGGCCGAGCGGGTGGCGACGGCGCTGCGCCTGATCCTGGCCGATCCGAACGTGAAGGCCGTGCTGTTCAACATTTTCGGCGGCATCACGCGCTGCGACGAGGTAGCCAGGGGCATCCTGGTAGCGTTCGAGGAGGTCAGGCCGGCCGTTCCGTTGGTCGCCCGGCTGGTGGGGACGAACGAGGTGGAGGGGTGCGCAATCCTGGAGGCTGCGGGCTACCGGTTGATCACGGCGACGACGCTGGCCGAGGCGGCACAGAAGGCGGTCGCGGCGGCCAGCGGCGAATTGGCGGCCTAGGGGGAGCGCAATGGCGATTTTGGTAGATCAGAATACCCGCCTGCTCGTGCAGGGCATCACCGGGCACGAGGGCGAGTTTCACAGCCAGCAGATGATCGAGTACGGCACGCAGGTGGTGGCGGGCGTCACGCCCGGCAAGGGCGGGCAACGGGCGTGCGCTGGCCGGGTGCCCGTGTTCGACACCGTCGCCGAGGCGGTGGCAGCGACGGGAGCGAATGCATCGGTCGTCTACGTGCCGGCCCGCTTTGCCGCCGATGCCATGCTGGAGGCGGCCGATGCCGGTATCCCGCTCATCGTCTGCATCACCGAAGGCATCCCCACGCTGGACATGATCCGGGTGTGCCACTATCTGGGCCAGAAGGGGGCGCGGCTGGTGGGCCCCAACTGTCCCGGGTTGCTCTCGCCGGGCCAGGCGAAGGTGGGTATCATGCCCGGCCACATCGCGATGCCTGGGCCGGTAGGCGTCGTCTCTCGCTCCGGCACATTGACGTACGAGGTCGTCTATGCGCTCACACTGCGCGGCATCGGCCAGACGACGTGCATCGGCATTGGGGGCGACCCGCTCATCGGCACGACGTTCATTGACGTGCTGGAGTTGTTCGAGCGCGATGCGCTGACCGAACAGGTGGTGCTCATCGGCGAGATCGGCGGCAGCGACGAGGAACGGGCGGCGCGCTTCATCGCCGGGCGGATGACCAAGCCGGTGACGGCCTTCATCGCGGGACGCACTGCGCCGCCGGGCAAGCGCATGGGCCACGCCGGGGCCATCATCGAAGGCGGCACCGGCTCGGCGGCCGAGAAGATTGCCGCGTTCGAGGCCGCCGGCGTGCGCGTGGCCGAGCATCCGGAGCAAATTCCAGACCTGGTGGCTACGGGGCGCTCACCCTCACCCCAGCCCTCTCCCTGGTAGGGAGAGGGTGCGTTCCCCCTCCCTCGCAGGGAGGGGCAGGGGGAGGGTGGATGCAACAATGGCTAAATGGACACGTCAACTCAACTGGGCCCTTCTGCTCGCGCTGGCGCTGGCGCTCGTCGCGGCAGCCCCTTTCCTCGCCCGGCCGGGCCTGCCGCGCGAAACGGACGCCGAACTCCACGTCTATCGCGCGGCCGAGTTGGGCCATGCCATCCGCGCCGGTGCGATCTACCCGCGCTGGGCGCCTGACCTTTTCCTGGGGTATGGTTACCCGATCTTCAACTACTACGCCCCGTTGACCTATTACCTGGCCAACCTGTTCGACCTGCTGCCGGGCGTGGACATCGTGGGTGGGGTCAAGGCGGTGTTCGTCCTGGGGCTCTTTATCGCTGCGTTGGGGACCTGCCTGCTGGGGCGCGAACTTTTCGGTCCGGCGGCGGGGGTACTGGCGGCGGCCTCTTTTACTTGCGCTCCCTACGTCGTCTTTATTGACCCGCACGCCCGTGGTGACCTGGCGGAGCATTTTGCGGTCTGCTTGCTCCCACTGGCCTTCTACGCCTTCCAGCGCCTGATGAGCGGGGCAGGGGGGCGGGGGGCGCTCCTGGGAAGCGTGGTGACGCTGGCCGCGCTCGTGTTCAGCCACAACCTGCTCGGCGTGGTGTCCGGTGGCCTGTTGCTGGCCTATTGGGCGTGGGTGCTCGTCTTCAGACCTGTCGGGTTTCAGAAAACCCGACAGGTCTGGTGGGGGGGGCTCGCGTTCGTTCTGGCGGCGGCGGTCGTTGCCTTTTTCTGGTTTCCGGCGTTGTTGGAGCGCAGTGCCATTGAACTCAAAGTCGTTGGCCCAGGACACTTTGACTTTCACGGGCACTTCCTTGCGGTCGGTGAATTGCTGGCCCCCTCGCGCGTGCTTGACCTGGGCGCGACGGCCCCGCGCTACCGGTTCAATCTGGGCCTGGCCCAGTGGCTGCTGGCGTTGCCGGCGTTCGGTGTGCTTGTGTATCGGGGAATCCGGCTGATCGGCGCTTCCGCTGGTCTGGGCGCTTCCGCTGGACCACAGTCCAGCGACCCCGCTGCGCCCACTGCTCCCGCTGCACAGTCCAGCGGCCCCGTGCTGCTTTACTTCGCCCTGGCCGGGCTTGGGCTGATCTTCCTGATGCTGCCGGCCTCTACCCTGGTATGGGAGCGCGTCCCGTGGATGGCGTACCTCCAGTTCCCGTGGCGGCTGTTGGGACCGGCCAACCTGATGCTGGCGGTATGTGCTGCGGGCGGTACGGTTCTGCTGCCGGCCCGTCGCTGGCGAGGGCCGCTGCTTGCAGCTTTGTTGGGCGCGACGCTCGTGCTGGCGCTCCCGCTGCTTTATCCACCGACGTGGGTGCCCGATTTCGGTTCGACTGCGCCTGGAGACATCATCGCGTGGGAACGGCGCAGCCTGGCGTTCGGTACGACCTCGACCGGCGACTTTCTGCCGGTAGAGGCGGCCCAGGGACCGCTGCGCGCCGAGCCGACGTTGGTCGAGTCTTACACACGGCCCGGCCCGGTGGACAAGGTCAACCGGGCGACGCTGCCCAAGGGGACCCGCGTCGAGATTGTCGAGCACGGCCCACTGCACGACCGTTTCGCTGTGTCTACGGCCAAGAAATTCATCCTGCGCCTGTACACGTTCTATTTCCCCGGCTGGCGGGCGTACGTGGATGGCACGGAGGTGGAGATCGAGGTCGCCATGCCTGAAGGCTTCATCACGTTGTGGGTGCCCGCCGGCGAGCATCAAGTCCTGGTGCGTTTTGAGGACACGCCGCCGCGTACGGCGGGGTGGATCATCTCAGGCGCTGGCGTGGTGGTGCTGGCCGTTGCACTGGTACTGATGCGCAAAGAAACCAGGTTTTTTCAAAAAACCAGGTTTCCTGAATGGCACTGGCTGGGTGGGGCGCTTGTGCTGTTCGGGATATTCAAGGGCGGGATCGTGGACCCACGCGACAACCTGATGCGGTATACCTCACCGCCGGGCCAGGTGTGGGCTGCCCAATACGAGCAGCGGGCCAGTTTCCGCGACGGTGGCGGTGGACAGATCGAACTGCTGGGTTACGACCTGCCCCGGCAGCGCGTCCGCTCGGGCGATACATTCCTGGCCTTGCTCTACTGGCATGCCCGGACGCCTTTGGACGTGAATTATCAATCTTTCGTGCACCTGGCCCGTCCGCTGCATATTGTGTGGGGGCAGGAAGATCACCTGAACCCGGGCAACCTGCCGACGACGCGCTGGCCGCTCGACCAATACGTGTGGGACGAGTACCAGGTGCGCGTGCTGCCGGGGACACCGCCGGGGGAGTACGCGCTCAACGTGGGGCTTTACTCGATGGACGGGGGCTACCGGCTGCAGCGTTACGACGAGCAGGGGCAGGTGGTTGGCGATAGCCTGGTGTTGGCGTCGGTAGAGGTAGAGCGCCCGCGCCGCCAACCCCAGTTGACTGAGTTGGACATGACGCACCAGGTGACCGTGACCTTCCCGGAGGGCGGCGTGACGTTGCTGGGATATGCGCAGCCCTATCGGAAGGTGAAATTGCCAGGGGTGTGGCCCATCACGCTCTTCTGGCGTGCTGACTGCGATCATCCGGCGATGCGTGCCCGTGACCTGGTGCTGCTGGATCCCCAAGGGAATGAAATATGGCGGTCCTCAGGGATTCCGGCGGACTATCCCTTCGAGACGTGGCAGGCGGGCGAGATCGTGCGCGACCCGCTCTTGTTTGTCTCGGCAGCAGTGCCGAAAGGCACATACCGTTTTGGCGTGGTGGTGAGTGGCGGGGATGGATTGCTGAAGCCCGCAGGGGCGGATGAGACTCTTGTGCCCCTGGGTGAAGTCAAGTTCCGCATAAAGAAGAGCGAGTGAGGAGGAATGGCAATGGCTGCGATGACGAAAGAGGAACGGTTAAGGCTCGCGATCCACGGCGAGGCGGTGGATCGCTCTCCGGTAGCACTGTGGCGTCACTTTCCGGGCGACGATCAGCGCGCTGAGGACCTGGCGGCGGCAACAGTGGCCTTCCAGCGCCAGTACGACTTTGACTTCGTCAAGGTCACGCCGGCCAGCAGTTTCTGTGTGCAGGATTGGGGAGCACAGGATCGGTGGACGGGTAACCTGGAGGGGACGCGCGACTATATCGCTTGTCCCATTCAGACGTCTGAGGACTGGCACAGGTTGCGTCCGCTGGATCCCACTCAGGGAGCGCTGGGCGCACAATTGCGTTGCCTGCGCCTCATCGCGGATGAACTGGCGGGTGAGGTTCCGTTCATCCAGACCATATTCAGTCCACTGGCGCAGGCCAAAAACCTGGTGAGCAGGGAGCAGTTGCTGGTGCACCTGCGCCGCGATCCTGAGGCAGTGCACGCCGGATTGGAAACCATCACGGAGACGGCCATCCGGTTCGTGAAGGCCGCACGCGAGACAGGCATAGCCGGCGTGTTCTACGCCGTGCAGCACGCACAGTATGGGTTGCTGAACGTGGAAGAGTATGCCACGTTTGGCCGTCCCTACGACCTGCGGGTGCTGGAAGCGGCGCAGGGGCTATGGCTGAACGTGCTACACCTGCACGGGAGCGACGTGATGTTCGATCTCCTGGCTGGCTACCCGGTCCAGGTGATCAACTGGCACGACCGGGAGACGCAGCCGACACTGGCCGAGGCACAGCGGCGCTTTGGCGGGGCGGTGTGTGGTGGGCTGGAACGCTGGGACGTGGTGATGCGGGGTACTCCCGCGCAGGTGCGGGAACAGGCGGCGGATGCAATTGCACAGACCGGGGGACGGCGCTTTATCCTCGGTACGGGCTGCGTAACGCCTGTCGTGGCTCCTGCGTCAAACGTCCGTGCGGTGCGCCAGGCGGTCGAGAACGACTAAAGTCGTTACTACGAGGAGCCGCCAATTTCTGATGGGTTCGTAGTGGCGACTTCAGTCGCCCCTTCCGCTCTGGCAATAATAGCTGGAGTCGTTACTACGAGGAGCCGTCAAAATCTGCTAGCGGTTCGCGTGCTGCTTGAGCGTGCGTGCCAGGATGTCTTCCCGTTCGGCCAGGTTGGGGGAGCGGCGCTTTTCGTGGCGGGGCCTGCGTTCTCGCTGGTGGGCCTGGGCGCGCTGGAGTGCGATTTCCATCGCGGTCCTGGCAGGCTCGCCGTCTGCGGGCTCGTCCTCTACCTCGTTCTCGATACCCATCATCGTCAGGTCAATGCGGCGTTTTTCCCGGTCGAGTTTGAGGACGCGCACTTCGACCTGGTCGCCCAGTTTGACCAGTTCGGATGGGTCACGGACGTAACCGCTAGACATCTCCCGGACGTGTAGCAGGCCATCCCGCTCGGCGCCGATGGCGACGAAAGCGCCGTAGCGTTCCATGCGCGTCACGGTGCCGGTGTAGATCTGCCCCTCCGCCAACTCGCGCCATTCCACCTGGGGAGGCTCGACCATCGTCAGGCCAATGCGGCCCTGTGCCGAGTTCACTTTGGTGACCCACACCGTCACGGTATCTCCGGGTTGCACTACGTCGGTGACGCGGTTGACGCGCCTGGGGGAGAGTTGAGAGATGTGCACGACCCCGTCGTATGCGAGGCCGAGGTCGATCACTGCGCCGTATAATTGCGTCTCTTTGACCCGGCCTTGCAGGCGCATCTTGGGTTGCAGGTCGGTGATCGCCACAGGTTGAGTTTGTTCTTCGGTCACACGCAATCTCCTCTTTTCGCCGAATTTGTCTTGCCATTATAATCCAGGATTGGGGGGTGTCAAGTCGGCGCATCTTCGCGTAGTCATTGCGTGCTCTGGCATGGCCTGGACTTTTTGGTTTGCTCGGAGGCTGGTTTAGGCTATGCGAAAGGGACATGGCGCAGTCGGGAGACCGGCCGCTGGACTGTGGTCCAGCGAAAGCAGCGGGGGGAGGGGGGCGCGGTCAGGAGACCAACCACAGCCTCACTTTACCAGGCTGCATTGGGGAAGGTGATGACGCCGGCGTGGACGCCGGCCCGCTTGTACATTTTCGCGCCGCTGTATGGCTCGCCCAGGATGCCGTCGTGGATGGCCCAGGCGCGGCCCCGCACGCTCCTTTCCGCTCCAGGCTGCCGGAATGGGGTGGAGCCGTCGAGCCGCTCGAACAACAACCCTTCCGGAGCGAATTGCTGATGGATCCATTCCATCCGGCCCAACCCCAGTGCATAGGCAAAGCCCAGCCGTTCGAAGAGAATCGCGCTGTGGTAGGCCAGGGGCTGGATGTAGAAGGCATCGTGATGCAGGCCGGCCACGAACTGCTCCAGGACAGGGACGAGGCGGCGGGTGGCCCCCAGGCCACGGCGCACCTGCCCGGGTGCCAGTCCAGCCTCGAGGGCTTTCACTTCCGCCTCGACGTTGCGCGCCAGCGTCCCGAAATACGTCGGCGTGCCATCGGGCAGGCGATCGACGTCGAACCGTTCTGAAGTGGGGTCGTTGACGATGAACAGGATCACTTCGATCTGGTTGTGGGGCGTGTCGGCCAATTGCACGTACAGCAGCGGGTCTTTGGCATCCCAAACGTGGCGCAAGGCAAGTTCTACGGACGCAAGCCCGGGCTGGCACTCGAACAACGAGCGCCCTGCGTCATCGGCCAGCGTGTGAGAGTCAATCTTGAAGTACAGAAGAATTTCAAGCGGCACCAGGCGGCGGTAGACCTGCACCATGTGTTCGTGGGGGAGCCTGTTGATCTGCCCGATGGAGTACAGTTCCACGTCCAACAGGTGGGGTGGGGGAGGTTGCCCGGTCTGCCCCGCATCCTTCATCGCCTGTCCCGCTCCTTCAGCGCCCGCTCAATTTCCCGCTCGGCGTCCCTCTTGGCGATGGTCTCGCGCTTGTCGTACTGGCGCTTGCCCCGCGCCAGCGCGATCTCGACCTTGGCCCGGCCCTCCTTCAGATACAGCCGCACGGGCACGATCGTGTACCCACGCTCCTGGACGCGCGAGACGAGGCGGGCAATCTCCCGGCGATGGAGCAACAGTTTGCGCGGGCGGCGTGGCTCGTGGCCGTATCTCCCGGCGGGATCGTACGGCGCGACGTGCACGTTGAGCAGCCACAACTCCCCATCCCGAGGTTGTACGTACCCGTCGCTCAGGTTCACCATGCCGGCGCGGATGGACTTGATCTCGGTCCCTACCAGGGCCAGGCCGGCCTCGTGGCGCTCTTCGAGGTTGAAGTCGCGGACGGCTTTGCGGTTGGTGGCGATGACCTTGATGCCTGCCATTATTCACCCGTGAGAATGTATTCGACAGCCCGCTCCAGTTGCGGATCCGTATCCGGCTCCACGTCTTCGGGCCACGGGACCTCGATGTCGGGCGTGAGCCCCTTGCCGTGAATGGCCTGGTCGTTGGGCGTGAACCACAGCGCAGCCGTGACCCGCAACTCGGAGCCATCGCTGAGGCTAAAGGGACGCTGCACGGACCCCTTGCCGAACGTGAGTTCCCCGATCAGAATGGCCCGTTCGTGATCCTGCAACGCACCGGCCACGATCTCTGCCGCGCTGGCGCTACCGCGATCCACCAGCACGACCAGCGGGACGTCCTCTCCTGCGTCACCGGGGTGGGCATCGAACGTCTGCTCGCTCCCGTCGCTCCAGCGCTCGTAGAGGATCACACCGTCGTCCAGGAACAGGTCAGCCACCTCTACGGCCTGGTCCAACCAGCCACCGGGGTTTCCGCGCAGGTCGAAGATGATGGCGCGTGGGTTCTGCGACAGGAGTTCCTGGAGCCCTTCCTCCATCAGTTTGTTGGCCGTGGCGCTGAATTCGTACAGCCGGATGTAGCCGATGCCGTCGTCGCGCATCTCCACCTCGGTGATGGCGATCTCGAGCCGCGCGCGGGTGACGGTGATCTCGAACGGCTCCGCTACCCCCTCGCGCTCGATGAACAGCGTCACCTCGGAGCCGGCCGGGCCGCGGATCAAACCGATGGCCTCGTAGAGTGTGAGCCCGGCCAGGGAGACGCCGTCTACCTCGAGGATCCGGTCGCTCTCCTGTACACCGGCCCGCTCGGCCGGGCTATCCTTGAACGTCCCCGTAATCTCCACCACCTTGCCTTCTTCGTCCATCCCCACGTACGCCCCGATGCCCTCGAATTCACCGGTCGCATCTTCAGCAATGATAGCAGCGATGTCAGGCTCGATGAAGGCAGTATACTCGTCTCCCAGTGTGTCCAGCATGCCCCGGATGGCAGCGTAGGTCAGGTGTTGCACGTCGGGCAGCGGACCGTAAAAGTTGCGCTGCACCAGGTCCCACACTTCCCAGAACAGTTGGAAGGTCTCCTGATCCTCGTTCACCGGGGTGGGGATCGGGATGGGCGTGGGTATCGGGGTGACTTGTCGCTCTTCTTCTCTCTCTACCTCTTCCGTTGGGGCAGGCGTAGGGGCTACGGCTACCCACGTCGGCAGCACGCCACTGCCGGTCAGCAGGTAAGCCGAGCCAAAGCCGGCGAGGAACACGCCCGCTGTCAGCAGCAGCAGGAGTGTGCCGGCCAGGACAAACTTGATCACAGTGCGCAAAGTACTATTCATCTTTCTCCATCTAGCGTTGGGATTGCAGGTAGGTTACGGCGCGGTCCAGTGGCTCGTCCTGCGGACCGTCGCCGCGTGGAACGGCGACGTCAGGCGTCAGGCCATGGCCGCTGAGCGGATGCCGGTTGGGCGTCAGCCAGACCGCCGAGGTGACGTGCAACGACGAGCCATCCGAGAGATCGTAGATCAGTTGCACGACTCCTTTGCCAAAAGTGGGCTCTCCGACCAGCGGCGCGCGGCCGCGGTCCTGCAGCGCACCGGCGACGATTTCGGCCGCGCTGGCCGTCCCGCCGTTGACCAGTACGGCAAGGGGGACGTCGGTGGCAATGCCACCGCGTTGGGCCGGCACAGAGCGTTCCTGGCCATCGCGGCCCAATTCGATCAACACAATGCCATCGCGGAGGAACTGGCTGGCGGTCGTCACGGCCGGGTCAACCAGCCCGCCGGAGTTGTCCCGCAGGTCCAGGACCAGGCCAGAGACCTGGGCTGCCTGCAACTCTTGCAGCGCGGTGACGATTTCTGTGCCTGTCCTCTCGGTGAAACTCTCGACGTGGACGTAGCCCACGTCGGGCGCACGCTCGAGCACGCGCCAGGTGACAGAGGGGACCTGGATCTCTTCCCGCGTGATCGTGAGGTCGAACGGCGGGGTGGGGGAGCGGGAAATGGTGAGTGTGACAGGTGTGCCAACCTCACCGTGAAGCCAGGCGCTCACGTCGTCCACGGTGGTCTCGTCGGTGATTTTGTGTCCATCTACTGCCAGCAAGGCGTCGCCCTCGCGGACGCCGGCGCGTTCGGCGGGGGAGCCAGAGTAGGGGGAGAGCACCACGTGGCCGGCTGCAGCGCGCCACAGCGCGACGCCGATGCCACCGAACGCGCCGCGCATGCGGTCTCGTTCGAGTTCGCGCGGCTGGGGCTCGACGAAAACGGTGTACGGGTCGTCGAGCGAGGCCAGGGCTGCGCGGATGGCCCCGTAGGTGCGCTCTCGCGGCGCAGGGAGTGTGCCGTAGAAACTTTGTTCTACGCGGTTCCAGGCTTCCCAGAACACGCCCAGCGGGGTTGGTTGGGCGGCCTGGTCGAATCTGTCCCACACGCGATAGACGCCAAAGCCGGCCGTGTAGGCCAGGCACAGGCACACGAGGGAAGCGATGACCAATTGAACTGTACGCTGAGCGGAACTAGACATAATATAACATTCCGTAACCGCCAGGCCATCCGGTACCGGAGGGTCGGGCTAGGTACTTTTGATTGAGTAGCGGCCAATTGTTTCAGGTCTGCGTATTCTAGCACAAAGCAAGGGGCGAGCAAGTAGCAGATAGTGGGACAAGATGGTATCTTGTCCCACATAATATGTTATGTCAAGTTGCGGATTGGAAATTGTGGGAAGTTTACATAAGATACCTAGTCGGAAGTTGATTATAGCCGCCAATAGCATCATCCCGAGGAGTGCCGCACCCCCGTCATTCTGAGGAGCGCAGCGACGAAGAATCTCCCGCTTCGGCCATTCAGCAATCACGCGCATACAAGACACGCGACGGCCGTTGGTTCATGCGCCGGTCGCCGAACGAGTCACCACCAAGGCCATGCGGTTAGCAGCCGGGTTGTGGGCGTTTCGCTGGCTCGCCTGGAGTCCCGCCCCGGAGGTCCGCCCGCCGAAGGTCCGCCCGGGCGTAAACGCCCGGGCTACGTAGCAGCGCCGGATAAATCCGGCTTTGTACCAGGAGCCAGTCTCATTCAGCAGCAGCAATAATTGATGTGTGCGAATGACACAAAACTCAAGTTGCCGCCCCACCCTGTCAACGGATGGCGAACGGAAGAACAGCGGATTGAGAAAGGAACGGAAGAACAGCGGATTGAGAAAGGAACGGAAGAACAGCGGATTGAGAAAGGAACGGAAGAACAGCGGATTGAGAAAGGAACGGAAGAACAGCGGATTGAGAAAGGAACGGAAGAACAGCGGAT